>NPID01000316.1_pt2 | contig 150932 bp, 144 predicted proteins | sample 8637491 | NCBI WGS metagenome assembly NPID01 (sample SAMN07420843, study PRJNA396082) | bioreactor metagenome | isolation source: sample BA6 brine-fed electro-methanogenic bioreactor BA | place: Japan: Kochi | collected 2016-06-14
AGATAAGATTGACTTAAGATTTGCAGAATTATCAAGTCAACTTGAAAATGTTAATTTATCATTAACTGCAACTGTTACAGAAACAGGTGAAGAAATAAATACAAATTTAACAAATGTTTCAACTTCTTTAACTGATCTTTTAAATGCTGTTAATGTTAATTTATCTACTGAAATTACAGATCAATTTAATAATACAAATGCATTAATTGCACAAAAGTTTTCAGATTCAAATGATTTCCTTTCAACAAGACTTGATAATTTAGAAATTTCTGTAAATGGAACTGTTGTTTCAACAGGTCAAACTTTACAAACACAAATAACAGATGTAAATGATTCTCTTTCAAGTTTAATGACAGATTTAGTTGTAAATAATATAAATGTTCAACTAGATTTAATGCTTGAAGATTTAACAAATCAATTAACATCAATTAAACAAGATACTAATTGGCTTGTTTCAAATTCAATTAATCAAGAAGACATGGATGAAATTAGAAACAGATTTTCATCAGTTGATGATAATCTTGCATTAGTTGAAAATTTCTGTGGAAATCAAGATACTAACAACAGCCCATTATGTCAAGAAGTTTATAATATTAAAACAGCTGTTGAAATAATGGATCAAACACAAGCACAAAAGTTAGAAGAAATTAATCAAACTACTTTAAGTACATGGAATCTTTTAAGTGGTGAGATTAGAACAAATATTGATTCTATCTTAACTGATGTTGGTATTATTAAAGCACAAACAACTGATATCAATGCAACTGTTCATCAAATATTAGAAAATCAAGAATCAGAAATTAATATAAGAATTATTTCTTAGAGATTCTGTTTTCTTTTAAATAAAATTATAGGTTTTGTGAAAACAAAACTTATTTTTTTTATTTTTTTTAATAAAAACGATCATAAAATGGAAAAAGGATTTAGGCATCATAATTTTAGACATTTAAATAGTTCTAATAAAAAAATTGTTTTTTATATAGTCATAGGTATTTTAGTTATTGGTTTAATTTTATTTTTAATTTTAAGTTATAGTCAAAAAAGTGCAGAACCAGGTATTAAAATGGTATCTGGAACTGAATATATTTCTGGAGAACAAGGACAAGTAATTGTTCGTCTTGAAGATACAAGAAACATACCAATAGAAGATGCAGATTGTATTCTTTCTCTTTTATATCCAGATAAATCTTATTTTTTAATTGATGTTCCTATGCTTCCAACCTCAGTTCCAGGGAATTATTATCATGCTTTTACAACTCCTCAAACTCCTGGTATATACGAAGAACATATTAGATGTACTGTTGTAAGAAACGATACTCCTAGAACATTAAACATATCTTATTCTTTCCACGTATCTCCTGGACTTAATTTAATTGTTGAAATGTCTCAATCTCAAAGAGAACAATATAATGATTTAGTTGCAAAAATTAATGCCTTAGACTCAAATGTTAGAGCTCAGATTAATTCTGTAGATATGAGAGTGTATGGTATGCAAGAATATATTGATAATAATGTTATGGGTGAAATTAATACTTTAAATCAAGATGTTCAAGATATTAATATTTCTTTAAATGATTCTGTTACTGGAATTGAAGGAAGATTAAATGATACAATGCTTAATAATTTTGAAGAACTTTACAATAAGTTTAGAGCAAGTTATGATGCTATGGCAAACATCTTTGGTGGAGAATGATTATTTTTAAAATTTTTTAGATATGAAAAAAAAATTAACAAGTAATCAAAAATTAAAAAAAAAGAAAGAAATCTCTAATGGTATGGTATCTTTACAAAAAGATCTAATTTCTAAAAAATTAAAAGATAAAGAAGTTTATCAAAGACTTAAAAAATCTACTGAAAATTTAAAAATAAATGATAAGTCTGGAAGATATTTTTTAAATAGAAAATTTAAAGATTATAATTTAATATTTAGTAAAATTTTAAATAATGAAATTTTTAATACTTCATCTGTTCTTAAACAAGACATTATTTCTACTTTGAGTGCTTTGGAAAGAAAATATAAAAAAAAAGAAATCAATGTTTTAGATGATGGTGCTGGAAAAGGTTATTTTTTATCAGAGCTTAAAGAAAAATGGAATTCTTTAAAAGAAAAAAAATTAGTCTCAGCAGATTTAAAAACAACAGCTGTTTCTTTAACTAAAACTTTTGATGTAAAAAACATTGATTTTAAAAAAATAGGGGATGTTCTAAATTTTATTCCTAAAAGAAAATATGATTTAATTATTTCTGTATATGGTGGTTTTCATTATACACAAGCAATCTTAAAAAAAGAAGTTCTCTTAAAATATCTTTATTCTTTAAACAAAGGAGGGGTTGCAATTTTTAGTTTTAATCCTATATTGCTTCGTTCTAATCTAGATAAAGAACATAGAGCTCAAGTTTTAATTGCATTAAAAAAAAGAGGTTTTAAAGCAGATTTTTCATATCTTCCAACTTATTTAAATAAAACTATACCTGATCTTCCTCAAGTTTATTTATTTGTTGAAAGAGTCAAATAGTTCTTTTTTAAATTTCTTGAGTTTTTATAAACATTTCTATACTTATAATATATATTAAATAATATATTTTAAACAATTAATTAATCGAGAATACATGTATAACTATAATGACTTTGAAAAAAAATGGCAAACAAAATGGAAAGAAGAAAATATTGGTGTTTCAAATAGAGATGAGACAAAACCTAAATTTTTTTTAATCTGGGCATACTTAACTGTATCTGGTTTCCATCATGTAGGGCATATGAGAGGATATTCTTATGCTGATGCAGTTTGTAGATTTAAAAGAATGCAAGGATATAATGTTTTACTTTCAGCAGGTGGACATGCTTCTGGAAATGGTGCAGTTTCAAAGGCTTTAAAAGTTAAAGAAAATGATTCTGATACAATTGATTATTATAAAAGTAAAGGTTTAACAAAAGAAAATTTAGATCAAATTTCAACACCTGAAGGTTTTGTTGATTATTTTTCTCAAATGTATGTTAAAGATTATATTTCTTATGGTTATTTAGTGGATGATAGAAGATTTACTGTAACTACTTATCCTGATTATCAAAAATTTATTGAATGGCAATTTAAAAAATTAAAAGAAAAAGATTTACTTGTGCAAAAACCATATTTTGCAACAGCTTGTGTTAAATGCGGTCCTGTTGCAGTAGACCCATCTGAGATGGATTTATCAAAAGGTGGAAATGCAGAAAAACAAGAATTTACAATAATTAAACTTAAGTTTGAAAAAGATAATCAATTTATTTTAGTTGCAACCTTAAGACCAGAAACTGTTTATGGTCAAACAAACATTTGGCTTTCTCCAGAAGAAGAATATGTTAAAATAAAATCTGGAGATGAAACTTGGATTGCATCAAAAGATTTTTATGAAAAAATAAAATATCAATTAGATAATCTTGAACTTTCTGGTCAATCTTTTAAAGGAAGTGAGCTTTTAGGTAAATATGTAACTCCTCCTATAATTAATAGAGAGATAATTATATTGCCTTCTTCTTTTTGTGATCCTAAGATAGGAACTGGTATTGTAACTTCTGTTCCTTCTGATGCACCTGCTGATTGGATGGGTCTTTATGACTTACAAAGATCAAAAGAAGAATGTGACAAATATAATTTAGATTTTGAAACTATTAAAAACATAAAATTAATTCCAATAATTAAATCTAAAGATTTTGGAGATTTTCCTGCAGTTGAAATTTGTGAAAATATGAAAATTAATTCTCAAAAAGATACTGAAAAATTAGAAATTGCAAAAAAAGAAGTTTACAAAAAAGGATATCATACAGGAGTTATGAGTGATACTTGTGATGAATATGCAGGCCTTAAAGTAGAAGTTGCAAAAGATAAAATTAAACAAAAAATGATTGATGATAATAATGCTTTTGTTTTTTATGATTTATCAGAAGAAGTTCTTTGTAGATGTTCTTCTCCAGTTGTTATAAAAAGAATAGATGATCAATGGTTTATTAAATATTCAGATAAACAATTAACTGAAAAAACAATTGAATATATTAAAGAAATGTCTATTTTACCAGACTCTTTTAAAAAGAATTTACCAAATGTTTTAAATTGGTTTGATGATAGAGCTTGTGCAAGACAAGGAACTTGGCTTGGAACAAAACTTCCTTTTGATACTTCTTATACAGTTGAACCAATATCAGATAGTACTCTTTATCCTATCTATTATTTAGTTTCACTTTATGTAAATCAAGGAAAAATAAATGTTGAACAATTAACTGAAGAATTTTTTGACTTTGTGTTTTTAGGAAAAGGTAATTCTATTGAGATTGCAAAAAATATTTCAATGGATATTAATCTTTTAGAAAATGTAAGAAAAGATGTACTTTATTGGTATCCATTAGATATTAATCTAGGTGGGAAAGAACATCAAACAGTTCATTTTCCAACATTTTTAATGAATCATGTTGCTGTTTTTGAAAAAAATTTCTATCCTAAAGGAATTTTTGTAAATTGGTGGGTTGTTTCAAATGGTGGAAAAATTTCTAAATCTAAAGGTGGTGTTGGATCTATTGGTTCTGAAGCTGAAAAATATTCTGTAGATGCAATTAGACTTTTCTATGCAAATATTGCAAGTCCTTTTGTTGATATTACTTTTGAAGAAGAAGATTTAAAGACTTATAAACAAAGACTTGAAAGAATATTTGTGTTTATTGAAAATATAATTTCTTCAAGTGAGTTTAAAGAAGATTTAAAAGAAACTGAACTTGATAGATGGTTTGAATCTAAATTTAATCTAAGACTTCAAACAATTATTGATTCTATGGACAAAATAGAATTTAAGGCAGCTACTGATGAAATTTATTTTAATTTTTATAATGACTTTTCTTGGTATCTTAAAAGAGGAGGACTTAATAAAAATGTTATTTTTTCAATTCTTAAAAAATGGATTTTAACAATGGGTCTTTTTACTCCTCATGTTTCTGAAGAACTAAATAGTCTTTTAGGTGAGAATGCTCTTGTTGTAAAACAAACATTCCCTGAGATTGAAATTGAAAAAATTAATCTTTCTCTTGATGATAAAGAAAAAAATGTTGAAAAAATGATTAGTAACTTAAGAAATGTAATTAAATTATCTGGTCTTGAAAAAATAAATAAAATATCTTTATTTGTATCTGAATCTTGGAAATATATTTTCTATTCAGAAGTAATTGCTGAACTTGAAATTACTAAAAATGTTGGACAAATCATTTCCAAATTTATATCTAAATATCCTGATAATAAACAAGAAGTTTCAAAAGCAATTCCTAAATTATTAAAACAACCAATGTCTAAAGAAAATTTAAAAACTCAAGAAGAAGATTATAATTTTTTAATATCTATTAAAGATTTTTTAGAATTGACTTTTAATACATCTATTGAAATTATAAAAGCAGAAGAAAGTGATAATGAAAAAGCAAAAAGTGCAACTCCTGGAAAAATAGGTTTTTTAGTTGAGTAGTATTTTTTAAACAAATAAATAAACCATACAGTAGAGAATTAAAATGATTAAAAATAAATTTGTAAAAGAATATAAAGAATTAATTAAAGATTATACTTCAAATATTGAAAAATCATATGATTTAATTTTAGAAAATTATTCTGATAAATATGTTTTTAAGAATATATCTTTAGTAGAATATTCTCTTGCTATTGCTAAAAAATTAAATGTGTATGATGAAAATATCATTATTTCTTCTGTTCTTTATAATCCTTATAAATATAATTTAGATATTAAAAAGAAAGGTTTTCCTAAGATTATTAGAAAGATATCTAAAGATATTTATTTTATTAATTTCTATGAACTTATAAATAATTATTCTATTTCTCCTATTAAAATTAAAAATATGATTGTTCAATCTTTTTTTAAGATTGAAGCAATAATAATCACTTTTGGTGAAGCTTTAGTTATTTTAGATTATTTTTCTGTAATTGAGGATGTTAAATTTAAAAACAGATTTTTAGATATTATTGAAATTGCAATTTTTCCTTTAGCTTATCAGCTTGGTATGCAAAATTTTAAAGAAGAATTTTTAACTCAATTAATGAAATTAAAATATAAAGATAGTTTTAATAAAAATTATACTGAACTTAAAAAAAGATATCCTTTAGAAAAACTTAATTCTTTAAAAGAAACTGTTATTAATCTATTAAAAAATTCAGGTCATAAGCCAATAACTTATAATTATAGATATAAAAGTCCTGGTAGTTTATTTCAGAAAATATTTATTAGAAAAGAAAAGAAATGTATTGATGATGTTTTAGATATTTATGCATTAAGATTAATTTATAATTCTAAGAAAGAATGTTATGCTGCTTTAAAGTTTATTAAAGATAATCTAGATGTTATTGAAAATAAAGATATAAAGGTAAGAGATTTTATTAAGCATCCTAAAGAAAATGGTTATCAATCTATTCACTTAAATATTATTTTAGATGGCTTTCCTTTAGAAATACAAATAAGAACTATAGACATGCATAACAATGCTGAATTTGGTGTTTCTGCTCATTTCCACTATAAAAATATTGAATTTTCAGAAAAAGATAATCGTTTAATTAATATTTTAAAAGATAAAACATTAATTGAAAAACCAAAAGATATTTCATATATAGATTATATTAGTGTTTATACCCAAACAAATCAAGAGATTGTAATTCCTAAAAAATCAACTCTTTTAGATTTTGCATTTTCTCTTCATTCTGATTTTGCAAAATATTTTGATTATGCAGAAATTAATGAAAAAATAATTAAAGATAAGTCTCATCTTCTTAAAAATGGAGATAAGATAAAGATTATTAAATCTAAGAAAGTGACTATTAAAGAAACTGACATAGATTATTTATTTAATAAAAGAAATAAAAAGAAGTTTAATCTTATTTTAAAATAATTATTTTTTAATAATTAAAGGTAGTTTATATTTTTCAGCAGTCTTTATTGCTAGGTTTTCTCCTTCTTTAGAGAAAGGCCATACAAAAAGTGTTATTTTTGGTTTTATTTTCATAAAAAAATTATTTCCCAGAAACTATTTCAATACAATCATTATTTTTTAAAGGATGATCTTTTCCTAGAAGCATTTTTGTCTTAACATCAATTGCTTTAATAAAGTTTTTACCAAAGTCTGTATGCAGTTTAAAAGCAAAATCAATTGCTTTTGAGCCAGGTGGCATTAAGAAACAGTCAGGTAAGATATTTCCATCTTTATCCCCTAGTCCTTTTGTTCCTCCTGGATATACTGCAATATATTTTAAAACTTCAAAAACAGAAGTGTCTAATATTTTTTGAACTCCAGTTTCTTGATATTTTTCTAAAATATTTGTTTTTATAAATTCAAGAGCTTGTTTTTGTTTATCAGATAAATCTTCTTTCAATATTTTAAAGGTAGAATCTCCTGGTAGATATTCAATAATTTTTGCTTTTTCTGCAGCTTTTAGAGCATATTCTGATTCTGCAGAACATGGAATTATTGTAAGTTCAGGAAATTCTTCTTTCATTCTTTCAATATTTTCTTTTGCAAAAGGAAGATCTATTTTGTTTGCAGCAATAACTATAGGTTTTGAAACTTTTCTAATCTCTTTTGTAAAAAATAAAAGTTCTTCATCTGTCCATTCTGCAATATTTTTATCAACTAAATTACTTTTTTTAAGTGCTTGAAGTATTTCTTCTTCTTTTGATCCTAATGTTGAATAGAGATATTCTTCTAAAACTCTTAAAGTTTTAATTTTTTGAACTCTTTGAACAGTTCCAATTTTTATGAAATTTCTTTTAAAAATATCAAATAACCATTTTTCAATTTCTTCAACTAAGAATTTAATTTCAAGAGATGGATTATAACTTCCAGCTTTAACTGGTTTTCCTTCTTCATCAGTTGAACCTGATGCATCAATTACTTGTATTAAAACATCTGCTTGATTAAGGTCAGTTAAAAACTTATTTCCAAGACCTCTTCCTTCTGATGCGCCTGGAACTAAACCTGCAACATCAATAACATCTACTGGAAGATATCTAATGTGGTTTTTACAGTATCCTGTTCTTGGATTGCATTGTGTTTTAAAAAAAGTATCAATACATTTATTTCTTACAAAACCAACTCCTTTATTAGGGTCAATTGTTGTAAACGGATAATTTGCAGATTCTGCATCCATTAATGTTAAAGCTCTAAAAAAAGTTGTTTTTCCAACGTTAGGTTTTCCGACAATTCCAATTAACATAATTATTCACTTATATATTATAATATATAAGTCTTTTTATATCTTTTTAGTTTTTTCAATATATTTATTAAAAAATATATTAAATAGAAACATTTATATTTATTTAACCTCATATATAATTGTTTAATTATTAAACCATAAGGAGAAAAGGTAATTTTGAAAATTAATTTTCTAAAAGCAAAGATTCCATTTTCAGTATACATTATAGTTTTTTTATTAATACTTGTAGCTGGTGTTTTAAATGTAATTTTTAATAAACCTTCTTCTTTTATGGAAAATAAAGATCTTGCAATAGATAATTGTATTCAAGAATGTCTTCAGGCAAACACTAAAGGAATAATTTTAACAGAAGGACCTTGTCTTTCAGAAGAAATTGTTAAAGGTTGGGCTTGTGATGTGGTTAATCAACCAAAAATAAGTATTGTTGATAATAATCCTAAAAACCAATGTAAAAGTTATATTGAAAAAAATATCTCTCATCAAGTAGTAATTTCTACAAAATGTGAATTAGTTTCTGCAAAATAATTTTATGTATTAATATTTTTTTAAAATCTTAATTTTTTGAAAAATTCATCTAAGTGTTTTTATAAGTTAAGTTGTATTAAAAAACCTTTTAAAACCGTTCAAACTAAAATTAAGTAATTTTAATTGTTTTTTACTCTAAATAAAGTTTAATTTCCCCTTCTTTTTTTTAATTTTAAAAAATCACTTAGGAAAAAAACAATACCTTTAAAAGCTTTGCTCTTCTAAAGATTATATTACCCACTAGGAGTTTTTTCTTAGTGAGTTAGACCGTTTAATACTTAACAAATTTTACGGAATGAAAGAAGTAGGAAATAATGCCTAATAATAACAAAAGCAAGTTTATTTGGTTAAAAAAAATGATTCTTAAATTTTAGCTAAACCAATTAGTGGATAACTTGGCTTGTGTACTGATGAAGGACGTGGCAAGCTGCGATAAGCTTGGGGTAGGTGCATGCAACCTTTGATCCCAAGATTTCCGAATAATTCACTTTATGTAAATAAGGTGAAGGGGTAACCCAGGGAATTGAAGCATCTTAGTACCTGGAGGAAAAGAAAACAATAGTGATTCTGTAAATAGAGTTGATCGAAAGCAGAAGAGAACAAACCGAATCTCTTATAGTAATATAAGAGACATGTGGGGTATGGCTTGGTTACTTCTTATATATTTAAGTTGAAGCGATCTGGAAAGATCTACCATAGAGGGTGATAGTCCCGTAAGCAGAAGATATCTGAGAAGATTTCCGATGTCCTAGAGTATTGCGCGTTGGATATCGCGTAAGAACGTAGCTGGCATTTACAGCTAATTCTAAATATAACACAAGACCGATAGTGAACGAGTACTGCGAAGGAATGTTGAAAAGATCCCTTGACGGGGAGTAAAAAGCACTTGAAACTAATTGGTGACAGCGCGGGTGTGGCTTGAAAGGAATGAGAGTAATTTATAAGTGATAAAAGGTAACTTTTAAAGCGCAAATTACTTGATCAGGGTCACACTGTCCGTCACGAAGCACGGGCGAGGGAGTTAGTTTGTGTGGCAAGACTAAGCGATTAAGTCGTTGTGTCGTAGGGAAACCGATGTGCCGCAAGATTCTGAGGGCTAAAGGTATTAACTGTGCCTTAAGTCACATAAACTAGACCCGAAACCAGGTGATAAACTCCTGAGCTTGATGAAACCAACCGCCTGGTTGGTGGAGGTCATAAGCGGTACTAGTCTAACTGTTCGTATGACTTGGGAGTAGGACTGATAAGGTTATCGAACCTGGTGATAGCGGGCTCCTATCGAAATAACTCTGAGGTTAGCATGGATGGAGAAGAATAACGGGGTAGAGCTACTGATTAGAAAGTACTGGGAAGAAATTTCCACCTTTCTTGTTAAACTCCGAATCTGTTATTTTCTAAGAAGTCCAGAGTAGGGGGCGGGGGGTAAGCCTCTGTTCCAAAAGGGAAAAAACCCAGACTATGATTAAGGCCCTTAAGTACAAACTAAGTGTAAATTCGAAAAGAGTAGTTTTCCTAAGACAATTGGGAGGTTGGCTTAGAAGCAGCCATCCTTTAAAGAGTGCGTAATAGCTCACCAATCTAGGACGATTGCCTTGAAAATTAACGGGGCTAAGTTTGTCGCCGATATCATAGAGCACATGCAATATGTGATCTGGTAGGTAGGTGCTTTGATAGAGCAGAAGGTGGGGGGTAACGTCCACTGGATCTGTCAAAGATATGGATCCTCGCGATAGTAACATCAAAGAAATGTGAGAATCATTTCCGCTGAAAGGGCAAGGGTTCCTTAGCACTAATCTTTAGCTAAGGGTAAGTCGATCCTAAGTCTCTTCGTAACTCGAAGAATGACGAAAGGGAAACAGGTTCATATTCCTGTACCGATAATGCACGTGTGGTAACGCAAGTATAGTTTCTAACACTTTTGGCAAGGTGGAGTATGCTTGTCTGCATATCTAAACCTTATAGATCTCCGGAGAATTATAATAATGAGATGGAGATTAAAGAGGTGAATGGGAGAAATCTTTTATCAAGGCCAAGGGTCCATGAAAAAGAAACTATAAAGTGTATTGTTGTTCGTACCCAGAACTGAGAAAGGTGTCCCTGGCTGAATAGGCCAAAGCGTAATAAGAGAATAAAGTTAAGGGAATTCGGCAAATTAGCCCTGTATCTTAGGTAGAAGGGGTGCTTACGGTTGAGTAAACTGTAAGTTTTAATTACAAAGATGGTCCGACTGTTTATCAAAAACACAGGTGACTGCTAGCCGGAAACGGTGTGTATAGTCACTGACTTCTGCTCACTGCTAGTACGTGAACGCCAGGTCCAACTGGTCTAAGCGCTGGTAAAGAGCGGGCCTAACTCTGAGGCTCTCATGGTAGCGTAATACCTTGCCGATTAAATGTCGGCTTGCACCAAGGAAGTAACGAGATCGTCACTGTCCCTAACTTTAACTTAGTGAACTTGCTTAGCGTGGTGAATAAGCCACGGACAACCAATGGGAGGATAAGACCCCACGGAGGTTTACCACAGTCTGGTGTTGTTGTATTGTTTTTACTATAGAGCGTAGATGGGAGTCGCTTTAGCTGCTTTCGCTAGGAAGTAGTCAGACGCCAATGTAACACCATCTAGTAGAAAAAATACAACTTACGTCTATATGACGGACATCACTTGATCGGGTGGTTGGACTGGGGCGGTACGCCCCTGAAAAGATATCAGGGGCGTCCAAAGGTCTGCTCAGGCTGGTCAGAAATCAGCCGTAGAGGACAAGACCAAAAGCAGGCTTAACAATGTTCCTAAAAGCACGGAACGTTGGAAGGAAACTTGGGTCTAGCGAACGCTAGTGTCCCTATTTATGGGGGCCTAGTCTGACAGTGAACTTACCCTGGGGGTAACTGGGTTGTCGCGGGTGAGAGTTCACATCGACCCCGCGGTTTGCTACCTCGCTGTCGGCTTACGGCATCCTGGCTGTGCACAAGTAGCCAAGGGTGGAGGTGTTCACTCATTAAAGCCGTACATTAGCTGGGTTAAGAACGTTGCGAGACAGTTTGGTTCCTATCTATTGGTTGTGTTGGTTGTTTGAAGGTAAGATCCGTTTAGTACGAGAGGAACGATGGGTCGCAGTCTCTGGTGTGTGGGTTGTCTGACAAGGCAATGCCCAGTAGCTACGCTGTATTCGATAAGTGCTGAAAGCATCTAAGCACGAAGCGAACCCTAAAACGAGACAGCCATTTTCGCAGAAATGCGAGACGAGAACTCCGGAAGAAGACCGGTTTGATAGGTTAGGAGTATACGATGCAAGCCTTCGGGCGAGTATTTAAGCTCTCTAATACTAATGGTTCGAGTAAAGTTTAAGATTTTTTTTAACTTAAATAAAACATCTTGCTCTTTGCTATAAAAAGGCATTATTTCCTATTTTTTTAACTTTTTTTTTAAGAATTAGTAAAATATAGGCATCGCTCTTTTTTTTTATAATATGTTTAAAAACTAAATGTAAAATAGCTATCAAGGTCAATTAATCCTAGTTTAAATTTTCCATTATTTGGATTATAGTCTATAATTATAATATTTCCTTTAGAATTGTCTATTTTATGTTCTTTTTCATTTTCTCTAATAGTTATTTTTAGTTCATTAATTGCTTTTTCTAAATTAATATACATTTTATCTAAAGTTTTTTTATCCATTTTCTGAACTATTTTTAGAAATGAATCATTAAATCTATTTAAGAATGCTGTTCTATTATACAGTTTATAATTTAATACATCTGCTACAGATGCTCCTGGAATTATTCTTTCCATTAAAAAATAATCTCTTCCTTTTACTTTATAATCAATAATATCTGAAATTACAATTTCTGAATATTTTAGTTTTTTATTATTTAGTTTATTTTTAAAATATTCATTTAATTCAAGATATCTTTTTCCATTATGAATTTTTCTAATAGTAACAGCAACTGTAGGAGAAAGAGGAAATATTTTAATATTTGGGTTATAACTAGATATTGTATTATTATCTATTCTTTTATGGATAGATCTTTTTAAAGTTCCATCAAAGTATTTTTCCCAAAAAGAATCAATGTACTTTCTATTAACTTTCTTTTCAGGATAGCTTGCAAAATTAATTTTTGGTTTATTATTTCTTTTAAAAATTCTTTTAAAAATCATATTAATAAACCATTCATATAAATTTTTGAGATTTTACATATATTGCTAAAGCATTTAATACATATATTGTACCTATAAAAAAGGTTATCTGTATTGTAATTATTGCAGCTATTGTGTTATATATAAAAATATTAAAATATAAGAAGTCTAAAACAATAAAAATTAATTCATTTACTAAATATATTAATATCAAAATAGCAATAGTTCTCCAAAATCTTTTCTTAAAAAAGTCTTTTGATTTTTCTAAAGCAATTTTAATATCTAAATTATATATTCCAATAAACACGCTTCCAATATAGAACATAAATATAACCATTATTAATGAAAAAAATAGTAATATCATTAATATTATTGTAAATATATTAATTATGTTTCCTAAAATAGCAAACAAGATTATATATGCTAAAAATATAAAGAAAAATAATACTGAATACTTAAAACTTAATCTTAGTTTTTCTAAAAAATTTATTTTCTTTTTACTTTCTGTATTTGCAATTGTTATTGAAAGTAAAACATATGTTATCAGAATAACAAAAATTGCACCTAAAATAAATAAAATTTCAAAACCTAATGTGTTAATTATTAATTGAGGGTAGTTTATGGTCTTAACATATAATAAATCTAGTTGATCTATTATGTTATTAATATAGTCTATTAAAAAGAATGTTGAAACCCCATATAACAAAAATGCTATAAATATTTTGAAAAATTCTTTTTTTTTAAAAAAATTAAATCCTTTCCATACACTACTAATCATTTTGGTTTCACCTTCTAACTTCTAAATTTGCTCTTTTTGTATAAATATAATCTTCAATTGAATAATCTATGTCAAAACTATATGTGCCTTCAAAAAAATCTTTTGTAGGATCATACCTTACATTACATGTAATTATTCTTTCATTACCACTTGCCATTTTTGGAATTATAACTTTTGTTTTATCTTCTTGTGAATCTGGACAAAATATTTCAAAATTATTTTCAACATCTTTAATGGTTACTTCTAGATTATCTAAATCTTTCTCTGTGTTGTTAATTAAAGTAATTTCAATTAAAGTATTGTCTTTTTCTGAAACAATTAAAGGATTATTTTGAAATTTAACTTTTATGTTATCTTTTTCAAACATTCCTTTCCAGTTAACCATTGTTAAAAGATAACCTAATATAGCAAGAACAAGTATAGCCCCTATAATTATCCATATATATTTATTTTTTAAAAAATCAAATTTATTTTCTTTATAAAGACTCATATGTTATTCTACCCAATATTATCTATATATAAAATAATATAAATATGTTTTGTTTTATATATTTATACATATATCTATAAAAAATAGATTAAATGAGTTGATAAAAGATGGAAGAAATTATTGAAAACTTAAAATTAACTGATATTATTAAATCTACTATTGTTTTTCTTGAAAGAAATGATTATGAATCTTTACATTTAATAGAGAATAATACTTTAGAGCAAGCAATTATAAATTTTAATAAAGATTATTCAGAAATTTGTGTAATGATTTATGGTTTAAGAAAAATAATTTCTAAAAAACATATTTCACAAACAAATTCTTGGGCAGATTATAAAAAATCAATTGTTGAAAATTTAAATTCTGCACTAAATGTTTATAGAGAAGAAGATCCTAGTAAATTTAATAATTATATTAAAAACATTATAGAAATAATTAAAAAAGCAGATCATGAACTTGGAAGATATGTAAGTGTTGTTATTGATGATGGAAGAGTAAAACTTGCATCAACTGCATATGCTTATGGTTTATCAGCATCTCAATCTTCTGATCTTTTATCAATTACAAAAGAACAATTAATGTCTTATGTGGGAATTACAAAAATGCCAGATGAAGATAATCAATTTAAAAGTATAAATGAAAGAGTGCATCTTTTAGAAATAATGTCTGAAAAAGATAAAGGTGATACACAATGAAAATAGTATTTGATTCTGGTGTAATTATTAGTTTTTCTGAAACTTGTTTTATTCCTTTATTTAAAGATTTAAAAGAGAGTTTAGGTGAGTTTATAATTACTAAAAATGTTAAGTTTGAATGTATTGATAAAGTTAGAAATGTTATGAGATTTAAACTTAGTTCTACAAGAATTGAAGAAGAAATTTCAACACATATTTTTGATGTTTATCAAAGTGATAAGGCTTTAGATGAAACTACAAATAAAATAATGTATCTTACAAATAATATGTTTTATGTTAGAGGAAATCCAATAAAAATTATTCAAATTGGAGAAGCTGAATCTTTAGCTCTTTTAGGTCTTACAGATGCTTCTTTTTTAGCAGTTGATGAAAGAACAACAAGAATGATTATTGAGCAACCTCATGGTCTTTTAGAAATTTTTAAAAGAAAATATAAAACTAGTAAAGTTTCAATTGATGAACAAAAATATATTAAGTTTATGGAGATTATAGGTAATGTGAATGTTATTAGATCTGTAGATTTTTTAGTATATGCTTATAAAAAAGGCTTGTTATCAAGTGTTTTTAAAGATAAAAATAATTTAAAGGGCGCTTTATATGCTCTAAAGTTTAAAGGATGTTCAGTTTCTTTTGAAGAAATTAATGAATATATTGAAAATTTATGAAAATTGTTAAAAAAAATCAAGTTTATTTTTTAAATGTTGATTCAAAAGAAGAATCTAGTGATTTAGAGGTATTTATAGGTAAACCTTTAATTTTAGAAAAAGAAGGCTCTTTTTTAAAAATATCTTTAAAAGAATCGTTTTCTAAAAAAGAAGAGGGTTCTGTTAAAGAAGATGATTCTGTTGATTTAAGAAAAAAAAAAATATTACATTTACTAAATGATAAATCTTTAACTTTTCAAGATAAAGTTGAAGGTTCTTTTGAAAAGCTATTGAATAAAGAAGATTTATTAATTTTTAAAGATATGCTTAAAAATAATGAAATTGAAATCTATAAAATGTCTTCTAAATACAAGAAAGGAGTTTATCAATCTTCAAACTATAAAGACATAAATTCTAAAAAAGATTTTAGTGATTCTAAAAATTCTGACTTTTCAGATTTTCAAACAAATAAATATATTATTTTAAAAGATGTTAATCTTGCAAAAAAGTTTTCTCTTGATTTTGAAGAATTAATAAAATCTAAAGAAATTATTGGTATTAAGTCTTTTGATGGTAATTATTATGTTATTTATAAATATTTATTTATAGAAATAAAAAATAATTTATTTAATCTTAATTTAAAAGAAAATTTTTCTCTTGATTTTCTTTCTTTAAAACTTAATTATTCAAAAGAAGTTTTAAAAGTTGTAATTGAGATTTTAAAAGAAGAAGGTCTAATAATTGAAAAAAGAAAAGGAAATTATATTTTTGTTTAGAATAAAAAAGAGGTTAGTTTGATATGGATGCTTTAACAGTTATTTTAATAATTTTTATAATTATTTTTTTTATAGGTAATCTCTTATTATCTTATGTAATTGTAAGAAAAAATAGATCTTTTAATTTTTCATCAAATGATGCTAAATTTGATATCTTAAATTCAAAAATTGAAGTTTTAAATAAAAGAGTATCTCTTTTAGAGGAAAATAAGAAAGATCTTGTTATAAAAGAAAAAGTAGTCTTAAAACCTAAAAAAAATCTATAAAAGGCTCAGCCCGCCCATCTATCATCATATTTAAAGTCAGCAGGTGTTCAATATCATCATTGCCTAATATATATTTATATGCTTCTGTTTTTAAAACATAACTTTTTAATACTTTTCAAACAATAAATCATTAGTTATGAATCTATCATTAATTGTTCAAGAATTTATTAAAGAAATAAATAATAAAAATACAATAGCTATAGCTCCTTTTTCAAAAGACTTAGAATTTATTTCTTTGCTTGTTAAATATTTAGAACAAGAAAACAAAGTAGTATATTTTGTGGCTGTTAATTCAAAGCAATCAAAACATTTAAGTTTTTTAAAACAGAATATTGTTTCTTTAAATGATAAAGAGATTGATGTTGCTTTAGAGCTTGGAGATCAAGTTGATTATTATAATAATTTTATAAAAATAAAAACAAATTCTTTTATTAGAGATAAGATGATTTCTCAATCTGCTTTAAAACTTGTAGTTCTTACAAATACAAAAAAATATGTGCCTGAGATTAATTGTGAAGTATGTGTTGAAATTTCAACTTTTGCATGGCAAAGAACAATCATACATTTGCAAAGTTTTGGTATAGCTCAAGTTCTTTATGATTCTAACTCTGAATTTATAAAAACAGAGATTGGTCATTTTCTTGCAAAAATAAAATTAGATAAAAATATTACTTTAGATGATTTTGAATATTCTGTAAGAAACATTCCTGGTGTTTTAGAAACTGGTGTTTTCTTAGGTCTTTTAGATACTGTTATTATTTATGATCCTGATAAAGATTCTGTTTCTGTTAGAAGAAGAGAAAATTAATTTTGGTAGCTTTATATGGTGTTAAAAAAAAGTTCTAATTTATTTGTAAAAAGTAATACTTCTTCAAAAAGAAAAATTGTACATTTAGGAAATGTAGGTGAAGATGCTGCATTTAGATCTAAAGTTTTAGCTGAAAAGTTTCCTGGATTTATGTTTTTTGGAATTGATTTAAAAGATATAAAAAGTGAATCTTATGTTCATGAATCAATGAGATTTAAAAATTTCGGTTTAAAAGAAAAAAGACAATTTAAACCAGTTCCTAAAAATTTAAAACAATATAAAGAAGATTTTGTAAATGGTCTTTCAAGATTTAAAAATAATTCTTTAGATCTTGTTGTAAGTGATTTTGCTTTAGGTTTTTATTCAAGAGCTAAAAATTTTAATAATTTAAAAGTTTTAAATTTTATTCAATTTTTTAATGTCTTCTCAATTGTAAACCCAGGGTCTAAGAAATATACTCAAAAAGTAGTTGATTTAATTTCTAAAAAATTAAAACCTGGAGGAAAAGTAATTGTTTATACTTTTAGAGAAGCTGAACTTATATCAAAGGATAAATATTTAGAAAATATTAATTCTGCTTTTTCAAATAATTTTAAAAAAGTAAATGTATCTTTAGTTGAAACTAAAAATATTCCTGTTAATTACAGATCTTTTTATATGCAGTCTTTTAATTCTAAGAGAATGCTTGTTTATAGGGTTTCTGCACAAAAATAAAAATATATATAAACTATATGTTTCATAATTATATATTAATAAAATAAGTCTTTTTTTTAAAAAAATCATTATTTTTTAAAAAATATTTTGCCTCGGTGGCTTAGTGGTTAAAGCGCCAGACTCATAATCTGGAGACCGCCAGTTCAAATCTGGCTCGAGGCACTCAACCGGTTTCGCTCGGTTGGCGCGCAATTTTTAAAATAGCTTGTTTTGGTCCGCTCGCACCCAATTTTTCAAAAATTAAAAATTAGGATTAATTTTTATGCCTACAACAGAAATTCATATAGTTTCAAATATATTATTAATTGCTATTATATATTTGTTTGATAAAGAAGTTAAAAAATGGTTTTTAGAGGATAAAAAATCTTTCTTATATCTTTGTTTATCAGTTTTTAGTTCAAATTTAATTGATATAGATCATTTGTTAGCCACTCCAATATATGATCCTACCAGATGTTCAATAAATTTTCATCCATTACATAGTTGGTATACTATGCCTCTTTGGGTATTAGGTTTATTACAAAATAATAAGTTTATAAGATATTTTTCTTTAGGTGTATTATTACATTTATGGTTAGATTGGATTAGTTGTTTAGTATTAATTTAGTATTTTATATTTTGATAAAATAATTATTTCTTTAAAAAATTCAATTTAAAAACAAATATAAATATTTTCATAGAATATTCTTTAATTACAAATATTAATTTTGATGTTTTATGAAAAAAGCTATAAATAAAAGTAAAAAATATATTTTTATATCACTTTTCTTTTTATCTTTATTTTCAATTGTATTGGTTTTATTTAAAATAAATCTTACAAATTCTCTTGATAATTTTATAAGTAATAGCACAGTTGATTTAACAAATACCTTGACTTATTCTTTTGCAAAAATAATTTCTGCCATAGGTTCTGTTTACGGTGTTTTAATAATTGTCATTTTATTAACTATTTATTTAACTTTATTAAATAAAAATAAAGAAATTAATCTTCTTTATTTTTTAGTTTTCTTAGATCTTTTTATAGTTTATTTCTTAAAATATGCAATTGGAAGAATAAGACCTGATAATATATTTCTTACAACTTTAAGTTTTCCAAGTGGGCATGCAACTATGGGTGTTGTTCTTTTTGGTTTTATTTTTTTCTTGTTTTATAAAAATAACAAATTTATTTCAATTATTTCTTTATTGTTATTTATTTTTATGGGATTTTCAAGAATAATAATTAATATCCATTGGTTTACAGATGTTTTGGCTGGTTATTTTTTAGGTCTTTCAATATTATTTTTTGGTTTATATCTTTATTTTAAAAAACATATTTTTCTTGAAAAAAGAAGGTTTCTTATTTTTAAAAATTAATAATTAGTTCTGTTTTTAAATGTTTTATATTATATTTTAATATATTTATTAAAAATTAAGTTAAAGTGTAAAAAAATGATACAAGTATTTTTTGAAATTGCCCTTATTATTGGAATTGCAACCTTAGTTGGTTTAATCATGCAAAAATTAAAACAACCTTTACTTATAGGGTATATTGTTACTGGTATTATTATTTCTGCTTTAAATATTTTATCAAACATATCAACAATTGAATTATTTTCAAAAATTGGTATTGCTCTTTTATTGTTTGTTGTAGGGCTTCATTTAAATCCAAAAATAATTAAAGAAGTTGGAAAAGTATCTTTAATTACTGGTCTTGGTCAAGTTATTTTTACTTCTGTCATTGGATTTTTAATTTCTAAGCTTTTAGGTTTTTCAACAGTAATTTCTATTTATATTGCGATAGCTCTAACCTTTAGTAGTACAATTATTATTATGAAACTTCTTTCTGATAGAGGAGATACAAATAGACTATATGGTAAAATTTCTATTGGTTTTTTAATAGTTCAAGATATTTTAGCTGTATTAATATTAATGGTTGTATCTTCAATTGCAGGTTCTCAAGGAGTAAATATTACTTTTGAAATTATAAAAACTGTTTTAATAGGTATTTTACTAGTTGTTATTTTCTTTTTAATAGGTTTATATGTTCTTCCAAGATTTACAAAATTTTTAGCAAAATCTCAAGAACTTTTAATTCTTTTTTCAATTAGTTGGGCTTTAATTTTATCTGCTGTATTTCATTTTTTTAATTTCTCAATTGAAGTTGGAGCTTTTCTTGCAGGAATGACTCTTTCAATGTCTCCTTACAGGCATGAGATTAGTTCTAGAATGAGACCTATAAGAGATTTCTTTATTGTAATTTTCTTTATACTTTTAGGATACCAAATGAATTTTTCAAGTGTAGGTTTATACATTATACCAATCATTCTTTTATCTTTATTTGTTTTAATCGGAAATCCTTTAATTGTTATTATTCTAATGGGTAAATTAGGATATTCAAGAAGAAATGGTTTTTTAGCAGGTTTAACTGTTGCACAGATTAGTGAATTTTCTTTAATTTTAGTTGCTTTAGGTGTAACTGTAGGTCATGTTGATACTACTATTCTTTCTTTAGTTACTGCTGTTGGTTTAATAACAATGGCTGGTTCAAGTTACATGATTATTTATGCTGATAAGATCTTTCCATATATTTCAAAATATTTAAAAATATTTGAAAAACAAGGAAAGAAAGTTGATGATGCATCTTACAACCAAGATAAACCTCACGATGTTATTGTCTTTGGTTATGATAGAGTAGGCCATGATCTTTTAAAACATTTTAAAAGACATAATATTAATTTTTTAATAGTTGATTATGATCCTTTAACTATTCAAAAACTTACAAGAAGAAGAATTCCATGTATCTATGGGGATGTTACAAACATGGAACTTTTAGATGATCTTAATCTAAAAGAAACTAAGATGGTTATATCTATTATTTCAAGTTATGAATCAAATATAATGTTTATTAATAAAATAAAAGAGATTAATAAAGATTTAATTATTATTGTAACTTCTAATAATGTAGAGCATACTTTTAGTCTTTATAAAGAAGGTGCAACTCATGTTATTATGCCAGATCTTTTAGGCGGAGAACATATTTCTTCAATGATTGAAAAACATGGTTTTAATAAAAAGAAATTTTTAGAAGAAAAATTTAAACATATCTCTTCTTTTGAAAACAGAGAAGACCTTCATTTTGAAGATGTTTAATTTTTATAATTTCTAAAAGATATCTTTATAAATATAATATACAACATATATTATAACAACTGATTTTTGTTTAAAATAAAGATATTTATGAAGTATACAGGGTTAACTACAAAGGAAGCTAAAGAAAATTTAAAACAATATGGTCTTAATGAAATCATAGAAGTAAATAAAATTAAATGGTATGATATTCTTTTAAGACAAGTTAAATCAAACTTTATAGTTTATCTTTTACTTGCAGCTTCTTTTTTATCTTTTTTAGTTGGAAAAACAGCAACTGGTTATACAGTTATAGCAGTTATCCTTTTAGTTGTGGGGGTAGGTTTTTTCCAAGAATACAGAGCTGAAAAAGCAGTTTCTGCTCTTAAAAAAATGATAACTTCTGTTTCTTTAGTTATTAGAGATTCAAAAGAAATAGAAATTCCTTCAAGTGAGATTGTTCCTGGAGATTATTTAATTTTAAGAACAGGTGAAAGAGTTCCTGCAGATGGTGTTTTGATAAGTGAAAAAAATATTTCTTTAAATGAATCTATTCTTACAGGAGAATCTAAAGAAGTTAGAAAAATAATTTCAACTGAAAAAGAATTAATTGATGAAAATAAAGCTTTTATGGGATCTTTTGTAGTTTCAGGAAAAGCTATTTTAAAAGTAACACATACAGGAATGAATACAAAGTTTGGAAAAATTGCAAAACTAATTTCTGGAACCGAAAAAGAAATACTTTTACAGAAAAAAATAAATAAAATCACAAAAGTTCTTGCATTTATTGGTCTTTCTTTATCTATTTTAACAGGTATTTTAGTTTTATTAAAATCTCCAGTTATTACAAGTGAAGTTATAGTTGAAGTATTAATACTTGTTATTGCAATTTCAGTTGCATCTTTCCCAGAAGGTCTTCCTGTTGTTTTAGTAACAACTTTATCTTCAGGTGCTTATAGAATGGCACAAAAGAATGCAGTTGTAAGTAGAATGTCAATCATTGAAACTTTAGGAGAAACAACAGTTATTTGTTCAGATAAAACAGGAACTATTACAAAAGGTGAAATGACTGTTAGAAAAATTTATATTGATAATAAATTATTTGATGTTACTGGTGTTGGTTATGAAAAACATGGTTTATTTTTAAATAATAAAAAAGAAATTGATCTTGTAAAAGAAAAAGATTTATCTCTTCTTTTAAAATCTTCAGTTCTTTGTAATGATTCTTATATTTCAGAAATTGAAAATGAAAATTCTTTTAAAATTACAGGGACTCCAACAGAAGCTTCTCTTTTAGTTTTAGCTTCAAAAGCAGGTATTTATAAAGAAGACTTTAATGTTGTAAGAGATGAAGAAATTCCATTTTCTTCTGAAAGAAAAATGATGAGTGTTTTAATTTCTAAAGATGATAATAAAGAAGTTTATGTTAAGGGCGCGATTGAATATGTTTTAAAAAAATGTACACATATTCTAAAAAATGAAAAAGTCTATAAAATAACAGAATCAGATGTTAAAAAAATATTAGCAGAAAACCAAGAAATGACAAAAAGAGCTTTAAGGACTTTAGCGTTTGCTTATAAAGATAAAAATTATAATGATCTTGAATCAGAATTAACATTTATTGGTTTTGTTGGAATGGAAGATCCTCCAAGAGAAGAAGTTAAAGATACAATTTCTCTTTGTAGAAGAGCTGGTATAAATGTTAAAATGATTACTGGTGATAATAAAGAAACAGCAATTGCAATTGCAAAAGAAATTGGACTTTTAGATGGAAAAGTTTTAGAAGGTTTTCAAATTGATGATTTTTCAGATGAAGAATTAAAAAAGATTATAAAAGATGTTTCTGTGTTTGCAAGAGTTAGACCTGAACATAAATTAAGAATTGTTAAAGCTTTAAAGGAAAATGGAGAAATTGTAACCATGACAGGAGATGGTGTAAATGATGCTCCTGCTTTAAAAGAAGCGCATGTTGGTGTTGCAATGGGTATTGCAGGAACTGATGTTTCAAGATCTGTTGCTGATTTGACTTTAAAGGATGATAATTTTGCAACAATTGTTTATGCTGTAAAAGAAGGAAGAACAATTTTTACAAATATTAGAAAGTTTATGACTTATCAACTTTCTTGTAATTTTTCTGAATTATTTATAGTTATCTTTGGTGTTTTGCTTGCTAGTAATTTTGGATGGCCAATACCTATTCTTTTACCACTTCAAATTTTATTTATGAATATTGTAACTGATAATCTTCCAGCAATTGCTTTAGGGTTTAATCCATCTTCAAATGATATTATGAATGAAAAACCAATTAAAAGACAAATCTTAACTAAAAATCTATTAATTTTACTTTTCTTTTCTGGTATCTTAATGACATTATTTACTTTAACTGTATACTATATAACTTTTAATATTTTAGGTTTAAATCAAGTTCATGCAGCAACAACTGCACTTTTAACTTTAATTATGCTTGAGATATTAGGTGCTTTTAACTTTAGGTCTTTTAGAAAAGGAGTTTTAAATAGATCTCCATTAGTTAACAAATATTTATTTTATGCATCCTTAATTTCTATTGCTGCAACTGTTATAATTATTTATACTCCATTAAATGTTTCTTTTGGAACTACTCCTTTAATGTTTATTGAATGGGTTGTTGCTATTTCTATTGGTTTATTTTTTGTAATTATTTATGATTTATTAAAGAAAATAAACAAATCTAAAAGATTCTGGAAAATAGAATCTTAGGTTTTTTCTTTTTATTTTCTATTTATATTTGTTTTGCTATAATAAATATATATATATTTTAACATAAAAAGTGTAAAAGGAGGAAATTACTATGCTTGACATAAAATATATTAGAGAAAACAAAGAAGCAGTTATTGAAAACTTAAAGAAGAAATTCCAGGAGCATAAGGTTTCTTCCCTAGAAAAATTAATTGCTTTAGATATAGAATACAGAGAGACTTTAAAAAAAGCAAATCAATTAAGAAATCAAAGAAACCTCTTAACTGAAGAAGTTGCAAAAAGAAAATATAACGGAGAAGATGCAAGCGATGTCTTAGCTGAAGTTAAAGCTTTACCTGACAAAATAAAAGAAATGGATCAAATCTTAAAAACACAAAAAGAAGAAATTGATACACTCTTAAACCAAATACCAAACATCATAAGTAAAGAAACACCAATAGGTAAAGATGATAAAGAAAATGTTGTAACTGAAGAGTATGGAAAGGTTAGAGACTTTGATTTTGAAATAAAAGGTCATGCTGAAATTGCAGAAAAACTAAATATTGTAGACTTTGATTCTTCAAGAGATAACTCTGGTAAAGGCTTTTATTATCTTTTAGGAGATCTTGCTTTACTTAACAATGCTTTAATAAGGTATGCTCAAGATATCTTAGCAAAGAAAGGATACACATACGTCCTACCACCATTAATGATTAATAAAAAAGCATGTGATGGTGTTATTGATTTTACTTTCTTTAAAGACATGGTCTATAAGATAGAAAATGAAGATCTTTACATGATTGGAACTTCAGAACATCCATTAATCTCAATGTTTATGGGTAAAACTATTCCTGAAGAAAAATTACCTTTAAAACTTTACTCTTATACATCCTGTTTTAGAAAAGAGATTGGAGCTCATGGTATTGAAGAAAGAGGTCTTTTCCGTCTTCATCAATTTGATAAGATAGAACAAGTTGTTATCTGTAAGGCTGATGAATCTGAAAAAATATTTGAAGAACTTAAAAATAACTCTATAGAGATCTTTAAAGGTTTAGGTCTTCCTATAAGAATCTTAGAGATATGTTCTGGAGATTTAGGAGATATGAAATACAGACAAATAGACTTAGAAGCACACTCTCCAAGAAGAAATGGCTTTATAGAGCTTGGTTCTTGTTCAAATCTTACAGAAGCACAAGCAATTGGTCTTAACATTAAAGGAAAAACAAAGCAAGGGGAAAAGTATTATGTTCATACTTTAAATAATACAGCTATACCTACTCAAAGAACTTTAGTTGCTATTATTGAAAACTTCCAAACAAAGGAAGGAAACATAAAAGTTCCTGATGTTTTAGTTCCTTATATGTATGGTAAGACTGAAATTAAGAAGAATGAAAATTTCTTCTAATTTTCTTTTTTTTTTCTTTATTGTAGTATTTAAATATATTTTGGTATAATATATTTTAGTATATTAATGTATAAATTTGAATATCTATAAATACTGATTATTAATGCAATTAAAAGAACTTATTATTAAAAATTTTAAATCCTTTGAATATACTAAAATACCTTTTGATAAAGGACTACATATTGTTGTTGGGCCTAATGGTTCAGGAAAAAGTAATATAGTAGATGCTTTACTTTTTGTTTTTGGTGCAACTTCTCTTAAAAGATTAAGAGTTGATAAACTTACAAACCTTATTAATCATCATACAAAAGCAAATACTGCTCTTGTAAGAGCTATTTTAAAAAACGAAGATCAAGAAATTGAAGTTTCAAGAGAGATTGATAAGGAAGGTAAATCTATTTTTTCTCTAAATGGTAAAAAACAAGCTCTTCATGAAATCATGTCTTATTTAAATGAATTAGGTCTTGATACTGATGGTTTTAACACAGTACAGCAAGGAGATGTTACAAAAATTATAAATCTTAATTCAGAAGAAAGAAGAACAATAATTGATGATGTTTCTGGAATTTCTCTTTTTGATGCTAGAAAAAAAGAAGCTGAAGTAAATTTAAAAAAAGTAAAAGAAAGACTTGATAAAGTAAACATTGCTTTAAATGAAAGAAAGCCATATGTTGAACAATTAAGAGAAGAAAAAGATAATGCTATTAAGTATAAAGAACTTGAAACTTTAGAAAATAGATATAATTATAATCTTTATAAAAAACAAATTGATTTGTATACTCAAGAAATAAATGATTATGGAAATGATTTAGAAGAAAAAGAAGAAAAACTTAATCTTTTGACCATAGAAAAACAAGATGGTAATTTAAAAACAAAAGAACTTGATGAAAAATTAGAACAAATAAATCAAGAATTAATTGCTCATTCTGAAAAAGTACAAACAACCATTGGAAAACAATTATCTGAAATTAATGCTTCTAAAGAAATAGTTACAAACTCTTTAAATTCTTCAAAAAATAATTTAAATTATTTAATTTCTGAAAATAATAAAGCTTCACAAGAATTATCTTCTTTTGTAAAAGAAATTGATAATATTAAAATAATTGTTTCAAATATTAAAGATAAGATTTCTGATAAACAAAAAACTAAAGATGCTTTAAAAATAGATTTAGATAAAAATAAAAGAGAGTTTGAAGAAATTAAAGCTATGCAAGAAGAGCTTTATGATAAATTATCTCTTGAAAATAAAACTTTAAATGAAAAACAAGATCTTTTCTTTGAAAAGAAAAGTAGACTTAATGCTTTTTCTTTACAAAAAGAAAATTTAGAAAAACAAAATAAAGAAATTGTTTCAAGAGTTCAATCTTTTACTGAAAAATCAAAATCTCTAACTGAAGAGATATCTTCTCTTGAAAAAGAGTATTCTCAAGTTTTAAAAACTCTTGATGAAAAAGAAAAAATTTTAGAAAATAATATTATTAAAAAACAAACATTAGAAAATACTCTTAATAATTTAAAGATTGATTTATCTTCTTTAAAGAAAGATTTATCTTCTTCTTCAAATATAACAGATAAAAGAAAAGAGATTAAAGAAAAAGTTTCAGACTTTAAAACATTTATTGGTTTTTTAGATGAAGTAATTTCTCTTTCAGATTCGGAAAAATCTTTTTATGTTTCTTATGTTGTTTTAAAAGATGATAGTGAAATTAAAAAAATACTTTCAAATATTGATTATAATTTATCTTTTGTAATATTAAGTGCCTTAAATCTTGGACAAAAAGAATTGGCTTCTTATTTTAAGAATAGCTTAGGTTCTAAAAAACCTTCTATTTCTTTAAAAGATTATTATTTTGATGGTTTTTCTTTTAAAAAGATTCTATATAAAGATACTTCTAAACTTGAGTCTGATATTTTAAAAATAGAATCTGATCTTAAAAATAAAAAAGAAGAATATGCTTTTTTAATTGAAGAAAATTCTTCTCTTTTAAAAGAAATAAATTCTCTAAAAGATAAAAAAGAATCTTTAAATATTTCAATAAACACAAAAAAAGCAATTAAACAAGATTTAACTGAAAAATTAAACGAAGAAAGCCTAACTAAAACAAACCAAACAACAATTTTAAGAGTTTCAACAGATATCTCTTCTCTTGAAAATGAAATATCTTCTCTTGAAGAAGATATTTCTAAAATTTCTGAAAAGAAGGAATCTTTAGAAATTAAATTAAAAAAATTTAATGTAAGTATTAATGATTCTCTAAGAAATGAATATGATGATTTAATTTCAGAAATTAATCTTTTAGAACAAAGTGTTATTTCAAAGTTTTCTGATGAAAAGATTTTACAAGAAAAAATATTAAATAAAAAAGAATATATTGAAATAAACACTAATAAAATATCAAAACTTAAAGAAGAAATTACAATTCTTGAAGATAGAAAACAAGATGTTGAAAACAGACTTATAAAAATATCAAAAGATTTTGAAGAAGAGGATATTAAGAAAAATAAACTTTATTCTGAAAAACAAGAAATTTCAAAAAGAATAACTGAAATTTCACAAAAAATTTATCTTTATGATTCTCAAATATCAGATCTTAATCTTTCTTTAAATAACTTAAAGATATTGATTTCAACAAATCAAAGTAAAGCAAACCAAATTGAACAAAATTTAAAACTTTTAGATTTAAAAGAAGAAGATATGGTTTTAATGGATGAAATCTCTCTTGAAGAAATTAGTTCTGAATTAAGAAAAGTTAAAAGAGATAAGAATGCTTTAGGAAATATTAATTTTAATGCAATTGATTCTTATGGAAAGCTTGCAAAAGAATATGATGAAATCTTAGAAAAATGTAATATACTTTCAAAAGAAAAAGAAGAAGTTGAAAGTATGTTAAATGAAATAAATTTAAAGAAAAAAACAGTATTTATTGATTGTTTTAATAAGATTAATAAAGAATTTAAAAATATTATTAAACAAATGTCAAAACTTTTATCTGGTGAACTTGTTTTAGAAGGAGATGATATCTTAACTTCTAAGCTTTTAATAAATATTACAAAGAATGGTAAAACAAAAGATATAGATATCATGTCTGGTGGAGAAAAGACAATTACTGCTCTTGCTTTTATCTTCTCTCTCTATGCTTATAGAAAAGCTCCTTTCTATATTTTAGATGAAGTTGATGCTGCTTTAGATGATTATAATGCAGGAACTTTACTTAATTTTGTAAAAGAACTTGCAAAAGATACAACTATTATCTCTGTATCTCACAATGGTGCTTTTGTTTCTGGTGCAGATCAGATTATTGGGGTAACTTTAAAGGAACATACTTCTGTTATTGGTTTAAATCTAAAATAAATTTTAGATAATTATATGCTATATTAAATATATAGATAATTAATCTTTATAGATTATAGTTATCTTTATTCTGGAGAATGCTATATACTTTAAGATACAGAGAGGAAAGCATAGAAGTTATAGTTTTTTTAATATCTATTATAAATCATAAAAAATATAATAAGGTTTTTAAATATAAGTAATTTATTAACTATACATAATAAATAGATTCCTTTATAAATCTTTTTCTTCTTAAGATATATAATAACAAATCCTTACAGTTAATAAGTTAATCAAAAATTAACTTCATTTAACTAAGATGATCTTACCTTCTTTTTCACCTTTTTCCCCCAAAAAACTTTAATAAAAATTTTATAATAAAAAAATATAAGGAGATTTAAAGAATTATGAAAAAATATATAAAAAATTTAATGTTTTTTATAGTATCTTCAGTAATCATAACTTTAGTTTTCTCAAGCTCTCTTCAAGGCTCAAATTCAGTTATCTCTCTTCAAAATAACGTATACTTAACTGATAAAGCTATTGAAAAAGAGGTTGTTTTATACAATTTTCTATCTGAAGCTGTATACTTTGATATAAAGTTAAATACTTCTCCATTTACTTCAGATCTTTCTGTTGAAAAGGTGCTTTTACTTCCAAATGAGTATAAAACAATAACTTATAAGTTATATCCTTTGAATAATTCTTTATCTCAAACTTATACTGCAAGTATAGAGACTTCTTTTGCAGGTAATAGATTTGTTGAATATTTTACAATAAATCAAGTATTTAATAAAGATTGTCAAGATTTATCTTTAGATTTATCTTATGATAATTTAGAAGATGGTTCTATTAACTTAAAAATGTTATTTAGAAATTCTTCAAGTGAAAATAAATCTATAAAAATTACAGATATTACAGGTGTTAATTTAACTGAAGAAAAAGAAATAAATGTTTCAAATAATTCAGAATATTTATACAGTACTATATATTCAGAGTATGAAAATAAAATAAATGTTATCTACACTTGTAATAATTTAATATTTAATAAAGAAATTAATATTTTAGAAAATAATCCTTTGTCAGGTTATTTTTCTCTTAAATTTATAGGAGATTTTTTAGATTCTATATATTTTAAAATACTTTTAGTTGTATTTTTAGTTGTTTTAGTTTTATCTTTCTCAACTAGATACATAAGACATATAAATAAAAAATAAGGATAATGATTAGATATGAATAAAAAATATTATTTATTTTTTGGAATAATTTTAGTGGTTTTAGCACTTTTAAGTGTAGGTGTTTTTTCAGAGCCTATAGACCAAATAAACGTTAGTTTTGAAAAAGAAAGTTATTCTATGATGGATGATGATACTTTAAAAATAAATTTTACAATTGAAAATAATAATTCAACATCTCAAGAAGTATTAGTATATACTTTCTGTGATGAAGATGAACTTGAATGTGATTTTTCAAAAGTATTTACATTTAATCAATTTTCTTCAATTGATAGTTCATTTACTATTAAATCTTTAGATGATGGATCTTCAGATGTTACTTTCTTTGTAAAAGATATGAAAACAAACAGTATTAAAGATTATTCTTTAAGAATAGATGTTGATGATGATTCTGAAGATGGTAAGTTTGAAGTTGATTTATCAAGAACTTCTTATTGTAATAATAATGCACAAGAAGTAATTTTAACTTTTGAAGATGTTTCAATGAATGATTTCTATAATCTTTCATTATCAAGTGATACAATTGTTGCAAATATTAAAGGTGGAAATAATAGATATTTAAAAGACGATGTAGAAATTCCTATTCAAATAGAAACTTTTAATGCAAGCACAGGTAGTCATTTAATTACTTTAACAATTTCAAATGATGAGATAACTTCAAAGAAAACATTTAATGTTTATGTTTCAGATTGTCAAGAAGTTTTAACTCCTGATTTTACAGTAGTTGGTGTTCAATCAACAACTCATTTACTTACAAAAGGAGAAGAATATACTTTAGATTTTACAATTAAAAATACTTCAAATAAAAATAAACATCTTTTTATATCTCAAGAATCAGATAATTCTTTAGAAATTTCTTTTTCAAATAGAGAAGTTAAACTTGCTCCTTATGAATCAAAAGAAGTATCTATAACTTTCTTAGCAACTCAAGAAATTTCTTCAGGAGATTATCCTGTAAAGTTATCTTTCTTTGATGAAAGAACAACTACTACTAGAGACTTAAGATTTTTAGTACAACCAGAAAGTAATCTTGAAATAAGACTGTTACAATCTTCTTTCCTTTTAGAGATTGGTAAATCTTATAATATTACTGCTGTTGTTGAAAATAAAGGAGATGTTTTAGAAACTATATATTTTGATTTTATTTCTTCAAATGATATTAAAATCAATGATATGACTGAAAGAGTTACACTTTCTCCAAATACAACAATGACTGTTGTATTTAATGTTTCTGCTGGTAGAAATACTGTTGAGAAAAGCTCTCAAATTGAACTTATTGCATCTAATCAATCTAACTTTTCTGAAAGATTTATTTTAAATGTAACTTCTTTTAGACAAAAAGATATTTTTAAAATTGAATTTTTATCTTTCCCTAAAGAACTTTCAGTTGATGTTAATGGTTCTAAAGATTTTTCATTTGAAGTTTATAACTTTGATGATAAAGATATAACTATTTCAAGAATAGATATTGTTGGTCTTCCTCAAGAAATAAGTTATGAAATTGATCAATATACATATATTCCTAAAAAATCTTCAAGAGTAATTTCTGGACAGATTATTTCAGGAGATATACCTGCTCAAGAATATGAAATCAGTTTTGTTTTCTATAGTAATTCTGGAGCTGTAACATCAAAGCCAGTAACTTTAAAAGTTAAAGATGCTTTAGTAGAATATAATGATGACGATGTAAACCCTATAACAGGTTTCTTTACATTATCTAAATCTATTTTACTTGGGATAATATTTTTAGCTTTACTTTTAATAATTCTTCTTTCAACAGGAGTTATTAAAACAAAACATAAAAGTAGTGTTAGAAGTTAAATTTACTTCTAACCTTTTTTTTGTTCTAGAAGAATCTTCATATTTTGATTCATCTTTTCGATATTTTCATCAATTACAGCAATAAATTGTTGTTTGAATTTATCTATTTCTTTTATTTTATCTTTTAATTCATCAACAAGTAGTTTACTTTTTTCTAAACTGTTTTTATAGTTTTCAATTTCAACCATTTTATCTTTAAACTCTTTAGTTATTGATGCTTGATATATTTTTAAAGATTGTTCTATTTTTGTATCAACTGATGCTACTAGTTCTTCTTCAAGTTTTCTAAGTTCTATAAGTTTTTTCTCTATTCTTTCTGGATCTGTTTTTGAAACAACTTCTTCTTTAATTTGGTTTAATTCTTTAAGTTCGTTTTCAATTTCTGATCTAATTGCAATTTTTGCTTTATGTAAAAACTCTGTTTTAACAGTTTCAAATCTTTCTTCATATCTATTTGAAAGTTTTATCTTAAAGTCTTCAAGTTCACTGATCTTATCATATATTTTTTTAGGATCAATTTGTGTTTTTATATCTTTTTGGAACTGTATTAATTTTTTAATTTCTGTTGCTAATGTGTTTTGAGTATTTTTAACAAGCCCTTCTGTTATTTTTGATTGAAGTGCAAGAGTACTATTTATTTCTTTAATTTTTTCATTAAGTTTAACAGTTGTTGTTGTAATTATTTTTGAAAGACTTTCTTCTGTTCTAGAAACTATTGAGTCTGTTCTTTTTTTAGTCTCTATAATATTATCTTTTAAATCTTTTTTTAATGATTCAAAATCTTTTGAAAGTTCTTGTATTTTTCCTTTATCATCTTCAATTGTTTGTATTTTATTATTTATTTTTGCTTCTGCTATTTTTAATTTAGCAACTTCAGCTACAATTTTTGCATTTAACTTATCTGTTTCAGATGAAATAATTTTACTGGTTACTTGTTTTGTTTCTTGTTGTGTTTTTTCTTGATATTTTTGGATATTATCCATTTCATTTTCTATTTTTAATTTAATTGCATCTTCAATAGATTTTTGTTTATTTTCAAGTTCTGTTAATTTAGAGTTAATTGTTGCAAGAAGTCCTTTTTGCCAAACATCTCCAGTATTATTTACTTCTACTTGGTTTGGTTTTTCATTTGTTGTAACATATTTTTTATATAAATCTTCATTTTCATCTTCTTGATATTTTTTATAAAGATCAGGTTCTTCTTCTTTTTTTTCTTTTAGATCAATATCAAAACTTAATTCATCATTTTTTTCTTTTGAAGATATATTTTTTAATTTATTTAATTCTTTTGAAGTATCATCTTCTAAAATATCGTCTTCAGTATCGTTATTTATTGGAGAATCAATTATTTCTCCTTGATCATCTGAAAAGAAATCATCTGGTATTTCTTCTTTCTTTTTTGGAGTTGTTTCTTTTGTTTTTTCTTTTTTTGGTTTTTCTTTTATTTCTTTAATTTTTGTTTGAAGTTCACTTTCTTCTTTTTCTTTGCCAGAATCATTTATTAATTTTGCACTTTCTTCAGGAGATAGACCTATGTTTACAAGATTCTCGATTATTTCTTTATCAGGCATACCTAATGATTTTAATTTTCTGATATTTTCAATAATTCTTTGATCTGACATAATTTCACACTATGTTTTTTAATTTATTAATTATTTCTTTTGTAACTTTTTTAATTACTTGATTACCATTTATTTTTATTAATTTATTTTTTTCTTGATAATGGTCAAGTACTTTTTTAGTTTTCTCAAAATAAATTTTAAGTCTTGTATTTATTACTTTTAAAGTATCATCTTCTCTTTTTCTTAAAAGTAATCTTTTCACACATTCTTTTTTAGGTAAATCAATGTATACTATACCTAAAAGATTATGATTTTCTTTATAGATATAATAATCAAGAACATGAGTTTGATTTAAAAGTCTTGGAAAACCATCTAGAATAATATTTTTTGATTTAATTTTATCTATTTTTTCAAAAGTAATTTTACATGTTATTTCAAAAGGAACCATTTCTCCTTTTTTCATCATTTCTTTTACCATTTTTGATTCTTTGTTATTTTTTTTAACAAATTCATGTAAAAGATCTGATTCTGTGATGTGTACATATTTTTTTTCTTTTGCAATTATTTCTGCTTGAGTACTTTTACCACTTCCTTGTGGCCCTAGGAAAATAAGAATGTTTTTTGCCATAAATATCTATCTTGATTGATTTTTCTATAATAATATATAAAACAAATATAATATAAATTTAAGTATACTTATATATTTGTAATATTGCAATGATTTAAAAAGGTTTGGTATTTATGAATTTCTTAAATGATAACAAAAAGTTAATTGAAAAAAATTTAATTTTTGTATCAACCTCTTCAAAGTTAGCAATACCACATGTTATTGTTTGCCAAGATTGTAAAGTTTTTGAAAATAAGCTTTTAATAACAGATAATTATATGGAAATAACTAAAAATAATATTTTGGAAAATGACAATATATCTTTATGTGTAGGTTCTTTAAAGAATGGTTTTCTTTATATCTCCGGAAAGGTAGATTATAAAACTTCTGGGAAATATTATAATTTTGTAAAAGATCTAAAAGAAAATAAAGGTTTTCCTTGTAAGGGTGTTTTGGTTATAACCTGTAAAAAAATAAACTTTGGTAAATAAAAGGCCGGTAGCGTAGCCAGGATAACGCACAAGCCTCCTAAGCTTGGGATCGTGGGTTCAAATCCCACCCGGTCTGTAGCCTTTCGCCAGGCTAGCGAGCGGATAAGGTTAACGCACAATATTTAAAAATTACTTTACTTTTTTTATTATTAGTAACATATATAAATTATTTTAATTATAATATATATTGGATACATAAAATAGTTTTATGAGGTTTTTAAAAATGGAAAGAACAAAAATTAATCAATTAAATAATAAAGTTTCAACAGAAGTTTTACTTAAAGGTTTTGTACACGAAATTAGAGCTCAAAGTAAAATTGCATTTTTACTTTTAAGAGATAATTCTGGAATAGTTCAACTTGTAGTTACAAGTGATTCAGCATGTTTTGAAGAAATTAAAAATATTACTAGAGAGTCAGTAATTTCAGTTAAAGGTGTTGTTCAAAAAGCAACTGTAAAAGGTCAAGAGGTTACTGAAAATAACGTTGAACTTTTAGTAAACAATATAGAAATTCTTTCAACAGCAGATGTTAATCTTCCAATACAAGTTGTTTTAGGAAAAGACTCTGCAGATCTTTCAAAAAGATTAGATTATAGATGGCTTGATTTAAGAAAACCAAAAAATATTTTAATCTTTAAGATAGGTACCTTTATGGAAAAAGCAATGAGAGAGTTTTGGGCAAAAAATGAATTTATACAAATACATTCTCCAAAGTTTATGGGGGCTCCAAGTGAATCTGGTGCTGAACTTTTTTCTGTAGATTATTTTGGAAAAAAAGCTTATCTTGCACAATCTCCACAGTTCTATAAACAAATGGCAATGTCTGCTGGTTTTGAAAAAATATTTGAAATCAATCCAGTGTTTAGAGCTAATCCTTCTCATACTTCAAGACATGATACTGAGTTTACAATGATTGATATGGAAATTTCATACATTGATTCTCATGAAGATGTTATGCATTTAGAAGAATCTTGGATTAATTATTTTATAGGAAGAATAAAAGAAGAGTATGGTGAAGAAATTAAAAATATCTTTAATCAAGAAGTAGTTGTTCCTTCTCTTCCTTTCCCAAGACTTACAATGAAAGAAGCTCAAGAGATTGTAAGAAAAAAAGGATATAAGGGTCCTGAAGATGATCTTGATGCAGATGGAGAAAAATTAATCTATGAGTATGTAAAAGAAACTTTTAATCATGAGTTTGTTTTTATTAAAGATTATCCTTACTCTGCAAGACCATTTTACCATATGAAAAAAGAAGGTGGTCTTACAAAAAGTTTTGATCTTATCTGGAGAGGTGTTGAAGTTACAACTGGTGCTCAAAGAGAGCATAGAACAGATATCTTAAAAGAACAAGCTATTGAAAAGAAAATTAATCTTAATTTAATACAGGATTATTTAAATTTCTTTAGATATGGTTGTCCTCCTCACGGTGGCTTTGCTATAAGCCCTACAAGGTTTTTAATGTTAATGCTTGACATGAAAAACGTAAGGGAAGTAACTTTCCTTCCAAGGGATACAGATAGATTAAATCCATAAAATGTTTGTTTAACTTGCATCTCTAAATCCCTATAGATTAGGTGTTTAGAGTTCTTTTTTTCTTTATTTCTTGTATTCTATTTTTAAACTATTTCTAAAATAAGGGTTTTTAATATTTTATTCTATTTGATTAAATATACTATGGTTAAGTATTTAAATCTTTACTCTACTTTTTAAGCTGGGATTAAGTTTAAAAACTAAGTCTATTCTTTTAAATATATATCAATAAATCATATTTTTTTATTGATAGTTATTTGGAGGAAATGGTCATTATGAATAAATCATTTATTACAATGGGAAAAAGTTACGATGATGAGGATTTTGACGAGGAAGAATTTGATGAAGATTTTGAAGAAGATCTTAATGATTTTAAAAAACAACCTTCACCAAAGAAACCAAGTTATGAAGAAGAAGACGACGATGATGATTTCGACGATGATGATGACTATTAAAATGGAATTACGTTTTAATTGATTCTTTAAAAAAAGGGGTGAACTAAAAAATGGCTCAAAAAGCTAAAGCTAAAGCAAAACCAGCTGCTAAAGAGACTGCAAAAAAAACTAAAAAGAAATAGTTTTTAGTTATTTTTTTGAAATCTTAGTTATTTTAAATAAAGTTATATCTTAGATGTTTTATTTAATTTTTTTATAAAAATAAAACATCTCTTTATTTTCTCCTTTTTTCTTCTTCTTTTTTTTAGTATATATAAAATATATCTTTAAAAATCTTTACTATCTGCTATATATTATAAAATATATTATTAAAAAGAAAAATTATGAGTTATTATTGGAATTATAAGAATGTTTTAAATTCTACTGGTCAAATTTTATTCTATAGTAGTTTTACATTTCTGTTTCCATTTATTCTTTCTTTATTTTTAAAAGAAAGTTTAAGAGTTTCTTTTGTATATTTACTAATATTTATTTTTGCTCTACTAACAGGTTATCTTTTGTTAAAATCTACTAAAAAAAAAGTTTTCTTAGGAAATGATAATCTATTTAGTATTACTTTAACACAATCTTTAATAGTTGTTGTTTTTGTATGGATAATCTATGCTTTTTTTGCATCTTTACCATTTTATTTCTTATCTTCTGAATTATCTTTACTTGATTCTTATTTTGAATCCATGTCTTCTTTAACAACAACTGGACTTACAATGTATGATAACTTAGTTCCTTCTCTTAAAAGTCTTTCTCTTTGGAGATCTTTTATTTCATGGATAGGTGGACTTGGAATTGTAGTTTTAGCTTTTTTTGGAATTGTAAAAGGTACTAGAGGATCTTCAAAATTAATTTCTGCAGAAGGGCATGATAGAATTTCTCCAAGTTTTAAAAATACCATAATAAATATGTGGGTAATTTATTTAGTAGTAACTTTATTAGGAGTTATTTTTTTAAATATTTTTGGAATGTCTTTATTTGATTCTTTTAATTATTCAATGTCTGCAGTTTCAACTACAGGTTCTCAATCTAATTCTCAAAGTCTTTTATCAATTGGAAATGTTCCAATATATATTACTTTGATTATAATTATGATTTTAGGTGCAAGTTCTTTTATTTTACACTATAAATTTTATTTAAAGAAAAGTTTTAAGGTTTATTTAAATGATAAACAATTTATTTATATGCTTTTAATTATGCTTATTGCTGCTTTATTAATTTTTTTTAAATTAAATGGCTCAATTGATTTTGTAACAATACTTTTAACTGTTGTAGGTATGATGTCTTGTGGGGGTTTCTCAACTTTTGCAAGTGAACAAATTTTATCTTTCTCACCTTTTATTTTAGTGATTTTTTTAATATTAATGTTTACAGGAGCTTCTACAAACTCAACAACTGGTGGAATTAAAGTTGATAGATTAATTTTATCTTTAAAATCTATTTTTTGGAAAATAAGACAAATTAATCTTCCAAATATTGCATATTTTTCAAAAAAATATAATGGGGAACTTATAGATAATGCAAGATTAAGATCTGTATATTTTTTAATATTTATTTTTATAATTTTTATTTTAATTGGTGTCTTAATGTTTACTTTTTATGGTTATTCTCTTCAAGAAAGTGTTTTTGAAGTTATTTCTGCACAAAGCAATGTTGGTATAACTACAGGGCTTACAAATAGTTATATGCCATCTGCTCTAAAAGTTATGCTTATTATTAATATGTGGGTTGGAAGACTTGAAATTATTCCTTTGTTATCAATTATAGGAATTCTTTTTTCCAGAAAATATTTAATTTAAAAATACATTTATAAATCTAAACATCTATTATATTTAATATTAAAAAATTAAAAAGAAGAAATAAATATGTATATTATAATTGTTGGTTGTGGTAATCTAGGTTATTATGTAACAGAATTATTAATCTCTGAAAATCATGATGTGGTTGTTGTTGAAAAAGATACTTTAAGAAGTCAAAAAGTTGCAAATGATTTAGATATTATTTCTATAACAGGAGATGGTACTGAACCTTCTGTTTTAGAAAAAGCTGGAATTGATAGAGCTGATGTTTTAATTTCTTTAACAGAGACTGATGAAACAAATTTAATTATAGGTCTTATGTCAAAAGAATTAGGAGTTAAAACAGTTGCTGTTTCTTTAAGTAAAGTTCATTATCATGGGCCTATTATAAAAAAATTAGGTATTGATATTGTAATTCATCCTGAAGCTGCTGCTGCTGGATACATTGCACAACTTGTAACTCAGCCTGATGTTTTAGATTTATCTTTCTTTTCTAAAGGAGATGCTGAAATTGTAGAAATTGCTTTAGATGATAATTCAAGATATATTGGACAGACTGTTAAATTTTTTAATGATAAAATTCCAGGAGATACAAGAACAATTGGTCTTTACAGACAAGGAAAATTTTTATTTACTGAAGATAAAATGATTCTTGAAAAAAGAGATAAATTATTAGTAATTTCCATGAAAGGAAAAGTTTCCCAGTTAAGGAAACTTAAATAATTTATTTTTTATTTCCAAAGTGTATACAAATAGTTGTTCTTGTAAGATCTTTACCATCTTTATCAATTCCTACAAGACTTTTTGAATATTTTCTTTCAATTGCACTTTTATGTTTCATTAAATGAATACCAATATTTCTACTGTATTTTAAATTGTCTGTATAAAAATCAATTCCATTTTTTTGAGGAACTTCTTTTATGATATTTATATTTGCAGAAGGTCTACTTGTTTTTTCATTTATTGAATCAATAATTTCATAAATTTCTTTAATTAATTTATCTAAAATAAGTTTTTGTAATTTTTTATCATTAAACCTAATTTGTATAATTGTTGTATAATAATTTCCAGCAATTCTAGAACATGTAAGACAAGTATCTTTCTTAACATTTATATTTACATTATATTTTAATTCTTTAAATTTATTTCCAATAATAGTATTTATTGTAATTTCTGCAAAATGAATGTTATTTTCAAGATCTATATTTACTTTTGTAGATATTTTTGGTTGTATTAATATTTTAGATTTAATACTTTTTGAAATATCTTCTTCTAAACTTTCAAAATTATTATACCATTTTTTACCCATCTTTATTTTAAAACATTTAACACAAAGAGAAATGTCTATTTCTGGTATTTTTACAAGTTCATTTTCTGACATGTAACAATCAATACAAAAATTATCAATCATTTCATCTTCAGTTATTTCTTTTCCACATTTTGGACAAAATCTCTTCATGTTATATATCACTTTTCTATAAATCAATTATTTCTCCAGTCATTGGAGCAATAGTTTCAAAACCATCTTTTTCAAGTGTTTTTCTAAAATCTACAATTGAGGATGGGTCACCATGTACACAAACTACTTTTTTAGGTTTTACTTTTTTAACAAACTTTATAAGTTCATCTCTTCCAGGATGACCTGAAAAACTTGCATGTTTAATTTCACATCTTGGTTGATATAAATCTCCATCAATGAAAAGTTTACCTGTTTCTTTTAGTCTGCTTCCATTTGTGCCATCTACTTGATATCCAGTAGTTATTAATTTATTTTTAGGATCGTCACCAAATTCTTTAAGATAAAGAAGTATTGGGCCTCCTTCAAGCATTCCTGCAGTAGTTATAATAATTGAAGGAGTTGTTTCTCTAAGTAAATTTTTTCTAATTTTACTATTTCTTATAAACACAACATCCTTAATTGATTTTTTAAAATCTTTATAATCTTTAAAAAATTCAGGGTAGTTTAAGAATATGTCTGTTGCTTTAACTCCCATTCCATCAACATATATTGGAGCTTTAATTTTATATTTATGCATAAGGCTTATTAGTTCTTGGCTTCTTTCAATTGCAAAAGATGCAAGCATAACCATTCCTTTCTTTTTTAAAGTATCTTGAATCTCTTTAATTAAATCTTCTTCTATTTTTTTTCTAGGTGTGTGATTATCTGAACCATATGTGCTTTCAATTATTAAATAATCTACTTCTGGTATGTTTCTATCATATCCTGCAAATAATGAACTTTCTTCTGCTCTAAAATCTCCAGTATACATTATTTTTTTACCATCCATTTCAATAACTGAAATTACACTTCCAGTAATATGTCCTGCATCATAAAAAGTTAATTTTGAATTCTTTGTAATTTCTGTAGGTTTATTAAGTTTTAAAAAGAAAGCGCTATCTTGTGCAGCATACATGTCTTCTTTTTCAAAAGGTGGTGTTTTTTGTTCATATTTTGCAATTTTTAAAGTATCTTTCCATAAAAGAGAAGATAAATCTAAAGTTGCTTGAGTTAGAAAAAGATTTGGATTATATTTTTTATAAAGAGAAGGTATGTCTCCAGAATGATCTAAGTGTGCGTGACTTAAAATAACTGCATCTAAATATTCTGTAATTTTTATAGGTTCTTCAACATTTCCTTCAAAATCTACTTTTTCTGATTTTTCATTTAGATATTTTGGATTTAATTTTAATCCATAATCAAATAAAATTTTATCAGATCCGTAAAGAAGAAAACCACTTCTACCAACTTCATTTCCGGCTCCTAAACATTTTAATTTCATTTTTTATTCACATCCTTGTTTTTTTAATTTAATAATTTTATATTAAAATTATTTTAAATAGTAATATTTTAATCAATTTTTTTAATTAATAATTATAAGTAATATATTATATAAGCAAAATAAATATATATTAATAGGTTCATATATTAATATATGTTATATAATATTGATATGCACACTCATCTTTTTAAAAATAAAGAGTCTGCAAAAAAATATTGGAAAGTTGTTTCAGAAAATAATCTTCTAGGTACAGCTATAACTGAATATAATTATTTAGATCCTAGAAAAGCATATTTTGAACTTTTAAAATATAAACCAAAAGATAAATTATTAATTCCTGGAATTAAAATATTAACTGATTCTGGAGAAGTTTTAGTTTTTTCAGAAGATGCTAGTATTTATAATTATTCTATACTTTATGAAGATAAAGTTTCTCTTAAAAGACTAATTGATTTTTGTTATAAAAAAAAATATTTAATTACAATTGCACATCCTTTTGGTCTTATTTCAAATTCTGCGACTTATATTCTAGGACTTGATAGATTAGAAAAAATCATTAAAGAAAAAAAAATAGGTGTTGAAGCATATACTGGAACAATAGGATATTTATCTTATTATATGCATGATTCTTTTTTCTTAAGAAAATTAAGACATATTTTAGATTATTTAGAACTTCATAGGTTCTTTAAGACTTTAGGACTTTCAAGTTTTAGTGAATATTTAACACATAAAATTGATCAGAAAAGTTATGATGTTGTTTATAAATTTGAAGCAGCAATAAAACTTGGAAAAATGTCAAACTATATTACTGCAGGTTCTGGAAGTTATAATGTTTCTGAAATTGGTAGTGGTGTTTTAACCATTGAGCTAAATACTTCTTTTTTTGATAAAGATGATGATAATTTAAAGAACAGACTTCTTTTAAATAAAATAAAAAATAAAAAAATTAAATCTGTAGGTCCTCCAGGAAATTATACAGATAATCTTTTTGAAAGATCCACTGCTAGAAAAACAAAAATAAAAGCTTATAAAGATTTAATGTATCTTACAAAAAGATCAATATAGATTAGTTATGGATTATATTTATTTGCCAATCATTGTTTTTTCAATAGTTATTTTACTTTATATTACTTATCAAGACATAAAATATAGAGAAATTAATATAATGTCTTTATTTTTTTTAGCACTTTTTAGTGTAATTTATTTAGCACTTTTTGTTTTTAAAACAGATTTTATTTTATGGAAGAGTTATTTATTACAACTTGCTGTAAGTTTTATATTTTTATTGATTTTTTATGTTTTAGGTAAAATAAGTTATTTTACATATATTGGAGAAGGAGATTTATACACTATTTTTGCAATATCGTTTACAAATATTTTTGATGTTTATTTTCCAATGTTTGTTTTCTTTTTTGCATTGATTTTAACATTACTTATACCTATTTGTTTGTTTTTTTATAATCTTTTTTCAAGAAACTTTCCAAAATATAGTTTTTTTAAATCCATGTATTTAATGTTTTTAGGGCTTCCTTTAGCTTTAAAGAAAATTAATAAATTTTATACTCCTTTAGAAAAATTTAAAATTGAAAATAATAAATTAATTTCAAATATTGTTTTTATGCCAAATATTGAACCTGAAATTGAAATTAAAAAAATTAAACTTATTGCTAAAACTAATAATATTTCAAAGGTGTGGTTTTCTCCTTTAATTCCATTTATTATATTGATTTTAATAAGTTATATTTTTCTAATTCTTTTATATGTTTTTAATATTATTCCAAAAATAATTTCTTTTTTTATTTAATGTTATTTAAAAAATATCTAAAGATTTATAAATCTAATGAACTAATATCTATATATTAAAATATATTTTAAAGAAGGCATATTTATGGGTGGAGAGGATAATTTTTCTGGTTTTAAGGTTATTAAAAGAATCCCTCTATCTAAATCTATATCTAAAGATTCAAGTTCTTTAAAAAATAATATTATTAAACATAATACTGAAAAAAACAAATCTTCTAAAAAATTAGAAAAATTTGATGTAGTTTTACCTGAAGATAAAAAAATTAATTCTTCATTACCTAAAAATTACAGTGGTGTTAAAAAATTTGATCTTAAAGTTGATACTTCTGACATTGAAGAAAAATATAAAGATTTTAATCCTTTCAGAAAAAAAGAAGTTTCTTTAGAAAATGAAAAAAAAGAATTAGATTTATCAAATTCTTATTTAAAAGAAAAATTTTTAGAGAAAGTTAATTCTGTGGATAAAATTAATGACGTTAAAGAAACTAAACCTGATATCTCTAAGAAAGCTTCTTTTGAAAAAGATTCACTTAAATCATCTTCAAACACTCTTATTTCATCAAAGGCTAATTCTGAATTATTACTTCCAGATTCTTCTAATGAGTTGTTACTTGAAGAAACTTCTCTTAAAAATAAAGAGAAATCTTCTTTAAAAGTTATACCAAATATAGAACATGTTGATAATTCAATTAAAAAAGATATTAATTTTGATGAATCTAATAATAATAAAAAAACAATGTCTCTTTTAAAAGATATTTTGGAAAATGTGTCTAAACCAAAAGAATTTTCTGAAATTAATGATTCAAAAGATATTTTTACAGAAGTTAAATCTAAAGATGAAAATGTAGATGATTTACTAGATCAGTTAAATAAAAAAACAAGTAAACTTAATCAAGAAGTTTATTTAGAATCTTTTTCTTTTTTAGATGATAAACCTAAAAAAAGTAAAATTGATTTCCCAAAATATGATGTAAAAAATCTATATTCTAAAATAGATCATTTATCTGAAAATAAAAATAAATTTTCTTCTGATAATACTTCTTTAAATAATTCAAGTAATTTATCAAAAAAAACAGATCAATTAAATGTAGATTCTAAAAAAATAAATTCTACTTCAAATAATTCTCCTCAAGGATTAGATGATGGGCTATTTGAAGAAATTGAAGTTCCAGATATTTTCGCAATTGAGGATGATGTAAAAGATTTATCTTCTACTATTGAAGATAAATATTCTGTTTATGATAAAGATTCAAAAGAAGAATTAAAAGTTTTAAATGACGATCCTTCTTCATTAACTGAAGTTCAAACAAATGAATCTTATGAAAAAATTCCTAATTTTGTAATTGATAATAATCAAGTTAAATTAAATTCTGAAATTGAAAAAAATATCTCAAAATTAAAAAAATCTAAACCTAGTGATAAAGATGAAAAATTTGATGTTAATATTTTAAATAATAAAGTTAATAAAGATGAAGAAGATGTTAAAAAAGTATTTTCTGATGTAGATTTGTCAAAAGAAGATGATGAAAGAATCTATAAAGGTATGAGAGAAATTTCTTCTCCTAAAAATAAAAAAGATAAACCTAAAATTTCAAATAAAAATAAAGAATATATTTCTCCTTCTATAAGAGAAGAAAAATTAATTTCAAAAGAAGATTTTTCTGATGAAAATAATGATGATGAAAAAAACATTTCTAAAACAATTAAAAAAGAACCATTGCCAAAAGAACAAGAAATTAAAATAATCAAAGAAGTAAAATTAACTCCAAAAGTAAAGAATGATTTAATTGCAGAAAAATTTAAAGATTTAAGAGAAAAAGGTATGGATTATATCCTTCCAAAAGATGCAGGGAAAAATCCAGTTAAAATAAATAAAGAAATATATCAAGAAAAATTATCAACTGATAATTCTTTATTTTCTTCTTTAGTTTATCAAGATCCAATTGCTTCTTTTGAAGAAAATATAAAAAATATTTTTGATAAATATTCTATAGATGATTTTACTTATGTTACTATTTACTATGACAATAACAAAGGTCTTTTTTATAATCTTGTACAACCAGAACTTAATAGTGAGCAAGAAAAAGAATATATTCAATTAAAAAAAATATTTTTTAATACAATAGATAAAAATTACTATTCTTTCAATGGAGATAAACATAGTCTTGATAAATATATTCAAAAAATATTTGATATTTCTGTTGAAAAATTATCTTATAGTTTAGGTAAATTACAACAAAAACTTTATCTTAAATTTATTCAAAGAGAATTTTTTGGTTTAGGTATTTTAACTAATCTTTTACTTGATAAAAAAATAATTGAAGTTAGTTGTTCTGGTGAAAAATCAAATCTTATAGTTTACCATGTAGAATATGGTGTTTTAAAAACAAATATTAGTTTTAAAGATATTACTGAGTTAAATAACTTTGTAACTATTTTAACTAAAAATATGGGTATCTATATAACTCCAGAACATCCAGTAATAGATGGTTATTTACCTAATGGTTATAAAGTAGAAGGTCTTTATTCTTTAGGAGATACTAGTAGTAGAGGTTCTTCTTTTGTTATTAAAAAATATCTTGATGAACCATTAACACCTGTTGCTTTAGTTAATACCTCTATTGGTTCTGTAGATGTATTTTCATATATATGGTCTGCAATTTCAGAAAACTATAAAGTTATTTTACATGATGTTGATGATTCTTTTGTAATTTATAATTCTATACTTTTATTTTATCCTGATCAGAAAATTATAACTGTTCAGGCATATGATAGATTTAAACTTCCTCAAAAAGAATGGATTAATAGAATTTTTACAAATAATGCAGATTTAAGTAAACGTTTAATTATTGAACAAACAATTTCTCAGAAACCAGATATTATTGCAATTGATGAGTTTGGAGAAGATATTTTTGATGTTTCTTGGTATAACTTAAATATTTTTTCAATAAAACCAAATGTTGCAGATAAGTTTATTGAACAATTAAAAATGGTTAATCAAAAATCTATCCTAATAGAAATTAAAAGAATTAAGCAAGGTTTTAAAGAAACTTATCAAATTGTAAATATTAAAGAAATTATTAATAAAAATGAAAGTGTAGTTGTAGATCTAGAAATATCAGAAAATAAATACAATATCAATCTTTTATCTTCTTCAATAAATGTTGTTGATTTTTTAAAGAAAAAGAAACTTATGAGATGGATGAAAGATTCAAAAGTATACAATTACAAAGATTTTAATAGTATTATTACTCAATATAATTATGAAAAGGACGAGTTGTTTAAAAGACTCGATATAAAGTGAAATAAATATGTTTAGTAAATTCTTAACAAGTATATCTTTATTTTTCTTAAAAGATATTGTTATGCAATTTAAAAGTGCTTTTAAAAATTTTGATAGAGTTTTAGAATATACAGGCATTAATGAAGATTCTATTAGTTATATTTCAAATATTTCTTTTATTTCTATATTTTTTTTAATAGTTATAGAGTTTGCTTTTATTTATTTAATGATCAGGCTTGGTATATTGTTTAATCTTTTTAGTTTTTTTATAACCATCTTTATTTCTTTTACTTTTGCTTTTATGATTTTTTTACTTTTATTTAAATATCCTTTTTTTATCTTAAATAAGATTAAAAAAGAAATTGGTAGTGAATTTCAAAGATCTATTAAACATTTGTCTGTTTTAAGAGATGAAAATTTAACTATTAAAGATGTATTAAATGTTTTTGAAAACTTAGAAAATAATGAACTGTTAAGTAAAGAAGCAAAGAAAATAATTGCATTAAATAAAAGAAATCATAATCTTAAAGATACTTTTAAATCAATAATTTCTGAAACATATTCTGAAGTTGAAAAAAATTTCTTTAGAAAATTAATTGAAGTTATTGATAAAAAAGAAGACTTAAATCAAGTTATTCTAGATTTTTTAACAAGTCTAGAACAATCTAAAAGAGAGTTAAGTGAACAAAAGAAAAGTAGAATAAATATTTTGTTTTTAATGTCTATATTTTTATTTTTCTTTTTTATTGTTATTTTAATAATATTTTTTATAACTTTTACAGATTATTTTTTATTAAAAGAATCATTATTAATTTTTTCAATAATATTTGCAGTAATTGAATTTATATTGATAGGGATTTTATATAAGTGAAGAGATTGATTTTTAGATGATGGATAAAAATAAATTTTTAGAAAAAATGAACATCAAACTTAAACTATTGATTTATAATTATGAATATCAAATATTAATCCTTGCAAGTATAATGTCTGGGCTTTTAATTGTTCATTTATCAAATAAATATTTTCTTCATACTAATTTATATTATGCAGTTTTCTTTTTTGGTTTTTTTGTAAGTTTTTTAGGTTTTGTTTTAGAGTATGTTTTAAAACATTTTAAAAAGAAAGCAATTGAAACTTCATTTACATTTTTCTTACAAGATCTTTCAAGAGAGTATAAATCAACAAATAATTTGTCAATATCTTTAAACAATATTACAACTTCAAATGTTTATGGTTCAATTGATACAGAAATTAAAAGAATTGCAAATAGAGTTTCTTGGGGAGATGATTTTGAGAATGCTTTATCAGGGGTAAATGAAACTATTAAAAGTCCAATTATTTCTCACACTCTAATATTATTAAAAACCTTTAAGGAAAGTTCAATCCCTCTTGATAGAGTTCTTTTAAATATTTCAAAAGATATTTCTATTTTTAAAGAAGAGAGACAAAAGAAAAAATATTTTTTAAATCTTTATTATTTATCCATTGTCTTGTTTGTAATATTTTTAGTTGTAATTTTATTTGTAAATATTATTTTAGGTAATAATTTTTTATGGTATGCAGATCAAGATTTAATAACAAGAATATTTTTTGATAATTTTCTTTTGTATATGGCAATTATACTTTCAATTTTCATTTCTTTTATTATGTTTGCAATAAAAGAAGAAAGTAGTTTTAATTTTATTAAATATATTTTTGTGTTTTTTATTTTAACTATTTTAATATTTCAAATAGCTGTCCCAAAACCAGATGCTGAGAGTGTTTTAATTGACACTATTACTTACATGAATAGAAATCAGCTGGATCTAGTTAATATTTCTGATGTTATTGCCTTAAAATCTATTAGTTCTAAGTATATATTAGATAAAACTTATAGTAATAACTTATATTTCTTGCCTTTTGACAAAAGTGAATGTGGAATTTCTTGTGCAGAATATGCTATTTTTGTTCCAGATGCTGTGTTTTTTGATTTTGAAATTAGAAAATCTGATATTGATTTTGTAGTTTTGTATAGAGAGAGTTAAAAAAAAGTGTGATTATTTTTGATAAAAGTTAATAATAAAATAATAATTAAAAAAAAGAAAATAATTTCTCCTTTAAAACAAGGACTTGGACTTATGTTTTTTCCAAGAAAGAAATTTGATTTTGGTCTTATTTTTAAAAGAGAATATGAATCTATTGTAGGCTCTTCAATTCATATGCTTTTTGTTTTCTATCCAATAAATGTTCTTTTTCTAGATTCAAATAAAAAAGTTGTTGATATTAAAAAAAGATTAAGACCTTTTACTTTTTATTCTCCAAAAAAGAAAGCTAAATATATAATTGAACTTCCAATTGAAACAGATATTTCTTTTATAAAAATTAATGATGTTGTCTCTTTTTAATTTTTTTTAAAAAACTGTTTTTTAAAGTGATAAAGATACCTTTAAAATAGTTTCTATAATATCTATAATTATATTATATTTTAAAAAAGATATTTATGGATAGAAAAAAATCAATTTCGGCAATAATTTCTGTAGTTTTATTAATCTTGGTAACAGCTGTTTTAGTTGCAGGATTTTTATCTTGGTCAAAAACATCTGTTAGAGAAAAGTTAGATGTTTCACAAGGAGAATTACAAGAAGTTTCAAGAATGGATTGTATTAAGTATAATCTAGTTGTAGAATCTTGTAATCTTGATTCAACTACTGGAAATATTGAAGTTTTATTAAGAAATCCAACACCTATTGATTTTTATGATCTTTCTATAAATATTCAAGGTACTTCTCAAAATTCTTCAAATATTCTAAAAATGTATGGTAATTTTGATAATCCTATTTTATCTGGAGAAATTAAAAAATTAAAATCAACAACTGATTTTACAATTGTAAATTCTGATATTAATGTTGCTTCTGGAGAAATTATAGATCCTTTAGATTTAAAAGTTTTTACTTTATCAAACTCAACTTGTCCTAAAAAAACAATTGATTTAAAAAAATGTGCTGTAGAACTTCCATCCTCTCAAATTTTCTTTTCAAATGTTACAAATTTCGATCCTTTTAGAGTAAACACTTCTATTTCTTTTGAAACTGATACACTTTATCAAAGAGGAAGTGTTTCTTGTGAATGGTATCATACAATTGCAGGTGGAGAACAAGTAAGAATGAATCCTTTAGATACATTATGTGATATTGATTATACTTTTACAACTGCTGGAACTTATGAAATTCTAGTTGTTGCAAATGATGATGAAGGAACTTTTAGTGATGATTTATTTGTTGAAATTTTTGATGATTTTTCATCAACAATATTAAATCCAACTGAAGAATCAAATTATAATGTTACAAAAACAATTAATTTTAATTCATCATATAGTAATAATGTTGGAAATGTAACTTGTAATTGGAGTCATAAGAGAGCTGACTTACCATCATTTACATCTTTTAGTACTGATTGTAATACAAGTTATTCTTTTTCAGTATTTAATGATTATTCAATTAAATTAGATACTTTAGATGATTTTGATTCTTCAAGTGATTCTCAAACAATTGGAATAAATATTTTAGATTTGTTATCTTCAAGTATTACAATGTCAAGAACTACTTGGAATAATAATGAAACAATTTCATTTACTGGAAATTATGACAATAATGTTTCAACAGTTTCTTGTGAATGGATTTTAGATTCTGGAGATGTTAATACAACAGTAGGAACAAATTGTGCTTCTTTATCTCAAACTTTATCTTCAACAGGAAGCTATACTATTTATTATAAAGTAATAGATTCTGGAACTGGAGATATTTCAACTTCAAGTGAAGATTTTACAGTTGTTCTTCCATTAATAGCAACTATTAATACTCCTGATGCAAGTGATGTTTATAATCTTAGTGAAGGGATTTATTTTGATGTAGGTGTTTCAAATGCAATTGGTACTAAATCTTATCAATGGCAATTTAATAGAAACAGTACTGGTTGGACAAATTTTGGTTCAAATAGTTATACTACAACAAATGGTTTTGGTACAGGTGGTACTTATGAGTTTAGAGTTTTAGTTACAGATTCTTCAAGACCTTCTCCTATTAATCAAGTATATTCTAATACTGTTGGAAATATTTTAATTAGTAATCCTTTAGCTGTAAGTGTTACTTCTCCAACAACTGGTACTATCTATAGTACAAGTGCAACTCCAAATATTACTTTTAATTCTTCTGTAAGTAATGCAGTTTCTGGAGTGTCTTCTTATGTTTGGGAATATAGTCTTAATGGTACAAGTAGTTGGATTGTTTTTGGATCTTCAGTTTCAAATCCATCATATAATTTCACATCTGCAGGTACAAAATATATTAGAGTTACTGCAACAGATGGTGCTGGAAGAACTGCAACAAGTTCAAATATAAATGTTGTAATAGAATCTCCTCCTATTTATGATGATGATTTAGATACAAGTACTGGATGGAGTACACTTAATAATATTAGTTGGAATCCTTTTCGTATGTCTGCAAATTGGGATAGTGGACCTGGTCTTGCTTATCGTGGATTAACTACTGAAGATAATATTGTAATTACTGCAATTGTTGCTCCTTCAGCAGATATGGGAAGAGCTGGTATTTTATTTAATTTAGGAAGTACATCTGCATATTATACTTGTTATATTAGATATAATTATGAACAAAGTGGTGCTTGGTTTTATTATGGGGGTTCTAAGATAACTAGTGCAGATGTAGATGGTTCTTGGAAAATTAATTCAGGACAATACTATATGAAAATTTCTTCTTTTGGATCTTCAAAAAAATGTAAATATTGGGAAGTTGGGGATCCTGAACCTGCAAGTTGGCTTTATGATGTTACTCACTCAACTAGAAATTCTGGTCAATGGGGTGCTTATGTAACTAATAGTGGGCGTGTGTATAGTATGATTGTTAATGATTATGGTTAATTACATATTTAAATCTTCAACATAAAAGAGTTTAGTTTTCTAAACTTTTTTCTTATTTTAGTTTTTTTTTACAACCCCCATACCTATAAAAAGAGTTTTATCAATAATATTTACGGTAATCTATTACCTAATTTCACAAATAGAAAAAAAAAGGCAGAAAGAAGAAGGTAAGAGCACACTGTTATCCTATATAACAGATCCCTGTTCTTACTTTCAATTTAATTAAGTTTTAATCTTATTTTTACTTCTAAAATATTCCTTTATATACTTTTCTATATATATATTATATTATACAATTTCTTTGTTACTAAGTAAAACTTTAAAATAAAGGAGTTAATTTATAAAAAAATTTAAAATTATAGGTGAGTATTTATGGGTGTTAGACCAGGACATTGTTATAATCCAAAAGTAAATAAAAGAGCATATACAAGAGTTGCAAAAAGAGTGCATAGAAAGAACTATGTAGGCGGAACTCCAGGTATTAAAGTTAGACAATATCATATGGGTTTTGGAGAAAAACCATATTCTCATGTAGTTCATTATGTAACTGCTGAAAAAATACAAATTAGAGATTCTGCTTTAGAATCTGTAAGAACAACTGTTGTAAGAAACTTAAATAAAAAATTAACTGCTCAAAATTTTTATATGAAATTAAGAGTATATCCTCAATTTTTCTTAAGAGAAAATAAACAAGCTCAAGGTGCTAAAGCCGACAGAATTCAACAAGGTATGAGTCAATGCCCTTTTGGAAAAGTTGTTGGTGTTGCTGCAAGAGTTAAATCTAATCAAAAATTATTTAGTGTTTTAGTTGATGAAGCAAATGTTGAATTTGTAAAAAAAGTCTTTGAAAGACTTGATTCTAAACTTCCTTGTAGAATGAAAGTTGTAATTGAAGAAAATAAAGACAACTTAAAATCTGTTGGAACTACAAAGAAGAGAAGAAAACTTGCTGCTATGGCAGAAGAAGAAAAGAAAGCAGAAGAAGCAAAAGCTCAAGAACTTAAAGCTGCAAAAGGTAAAGTTGTTGCTGGTAAAGATGCAAAAGCTCCAGCTGGTAAAGCTGCTCCTGCTGCTAAAAAAGATGATAAAAAGAAGAAGTAATTTTCTTCTTTTATTTTTTCATTTTTTTAAAAAAAATATAAACAATTAGTGTTTGAAATATATGTACTTATTTTTATTTGGAAGGGATTATAAATTATCAATACTTGAGGTATTTTCTTATTTTAAACTAAATAATATTTCCTTTTCTTATATTACAAGTACAGATACTTATGCTATTTTTGATTTTAAACAAAAAGTAGATTTTTCAAAGATTATTGATGATTTAGGTGGGACTACAAGGATCTATAAAGTCTTTTATAGTTCTAATAAACTTTCTAGTGATTTTTTAATTTTTTTTGATAAAGATTATTCAAAGAAATTTAATTATGGAATCTCATATAAATTTATTTCTCAAGATGATCTTGATTTTGTAAAACAATCTTTTAAAGAACAATTTAAACTAGAGAAAGTTAAAGGTGTTTTAAAAAAAGCAAAAAAGTTTAAAGATAAAAAAGAAAATACAATCATTAATCCTAATAATTATTTTTCTTATTCTTTAGATAAAGGTTTTGAAATCTTTTTTACAAAAGTTGATAATAAATATTATTTAGGTTATGCAGTTGTTTGTTATTCTCCTAAAGATATTATTAAAAAAGATACCTTAAGACCTGAACAAGAAAAATTATATTCAACTTCTTTTAGACTTATTAAAATAATGATAAATATTTTAGGTCTTAAAAAAGGAAAAAGAATTTTAGATCCTTTTTGTGGTTTTGGAAATTTTTTAATAGAAGGGTTATCAAAAGGATATAATGTTTTAGGAATTGACAAAGAAAGAGAAAAAGTTATAAGCTCTAAGAAAAATTTAGCCTGGGCAGTTTCTTATTTTAAATATACAAATGATTTTACTGTACTTCATGGTGACTCATCTAAACTTAATTTTTCTGCAGATGGAGTTGTTTTTGAACCATACATGGGTCCTTTTATCTCTAAATTACCAAATTTTTTAAGAGCTAAAAGTATAGTTGATTCTTTAAATAAACTTTATTCTGATTTATTTAGAAATCTTTATAGTAATTTAAAACCAAAAACAAGAATTGTATGTATTTTACCAGAACTTAAGACATATGATGATCAATTATTAAAAGTTTCTGATTCTGTATTCTTAAATAATGGTTTTAGTTATTTAGATACATCAAAAATTACAAATCAAGTATCAATTGAAAATCCTATTTTTTATGCTGCTGCAAACGATTCAAAAATTAACAGATACATATATATTTTAGAAAGAAAATAATTTTAGAGGTGTTAAATATGGAAAGAACATTAGTTATTTTTAAACCAGATTCATTAAATAGAGGTCTTGTTGGAGAAATCCTACATAGATTTGAAAGAAAAGGACTAAAACTTGTTGGTCTTAAAATGATGCACTTAAATGATGACTTAATTGGAGAACATTATTTTCATTTAAAAGATAAGCCTTTTTTTCCTCATTTAAAAAGATTTATGCAAAGTGCTCCTTCTGTTTTACTTGTTGTTGAAGGAGTTAATGCTATTACAGTTGTTAGAAATCTTGTAGGTGTTACAAAAGGTTATGAAGCAGAAGCTGGAACTATTAGAGGAGATTATTCTTTAAGTGGACAATGTAATGTTGTACATGCTTCAGATTCACAAGTTTCTTCAGATATTGAAATTGCAAGATTTTTTAAAGATGAAGAATTATTCTCATATGATAAGATAGATTTAGATTTTGTTTATTCTGTAGATGAAATTTAAGGGTTTTTAAAAGAACTTTAAGGGTATTTATAAAAATAATACCTTTATAAATCTTTTATATGTTATATATGTTATAAATTACAATTAAAAACGGAGGCGTAATAAATGTTTTCAAATATGTTATTTGCTGCAGTTGATAGCACTAATATGACAGCTAGTCCTGAAGCATTAGGTGGTATAATTGCTTTTCTTGCTGGTATGGCTTTATTAGCTGGTATAGTTGGTGTTGCTTTATATATTTATACTGCACTTGCATTCCAAACTATTGGAAAAAAATTAAAATATAAAAAAGCTTGGCTTGCATGGATCCCAATTGCAAATTATGCAATGATCTTAGAGCTTGGTGGATTCCATTGGGCATTAATATTCTTACTATTAGTACCTGTTTTAGGATGGGCTGCAGTAATGGTGTTAGCTTTAATTGCCATGTGGAGAATCTTTGAAAAAAGAAAGTATCCTGGATGGCTTGCTTTAGTACCTATTTTAGCTATTATTCCAATTGTAAATATTTTTGTTGGAATTGCATATTTAGTAATAATAGGTCTTGTTGCATGGAAAGATAGATGATTTTTTTTTAAAAATCATTTTTTCTTTTTTTCTTTTTTTTTAAAATAATAATTTTTATTTATAGGTGTAAGTTTATGTTAAAAGCTGTAATTTTTGATTTTGATGGAGTATTATTTAACTCTGCTAAATATTATCTTAAGACTAGAGAACTTTTTTTTAAAAGATATAATATTAAGTTTACAAAAAAAGAACATAAAGAAAATCTTGCAACAACAACTAAAGATTTTCTAAAATATGTAAATAAAAAATATAATCTTTCAATAAAGCTTTCAGATTATATTTCTGAAAAACATGATATTTTTTATTCTTTTATAAAAGAAATTAAACCAAATCCAGGGATAATTAATCTTTTAAAAACATTAAAGAAAAAAAATGTTAAAATAGTTCTTTCTTCTTCGAATGAAAGAGAAAATATTTTATTCTTACTTAATAAATATAATATTTTAGATTATTTTGATTTAATTTTAACTTCAGAAGATATTAAAAGACATAAACCTTACAAAGATGCTTTTTATAATCCTTTAACTTTTTTAAAACTTTCATCAAATGAATGTGTAGGAATAGAAGATTCTCTTCAAGGTATTGTTTCTATTCATAGAGCTGGACTTAAATCTGTAGGTGTGTTATCAGAATTTACAAATGTTACTGATTTTAAAAAATTAAAAACTTCTTTAATTGTAAAAAGTACTAAAGAAATAACTTTTAATAAACTAAACTCATTGATTAAATTATGAAAGAAGTAAAAAATTATTATGACAACTATAATTACCCTTTAGTTAAGCTTTATACTAATCGTCAAAGAAAAAAACATAATAAACTTATTTCAGGTATTATTTCTTATTCAATAGTAGATCTAAAAGACTTAAAGGGGAAGAAAATACTTGATGCTGGGTGTGGAACTGGAGAAAAATCTATTTTCCTTGCAAAAAAAGGGGCAAAGGTAACTGCAATTGATCTATCTTCTGGACAGTTGTCTGTTCTTAGAAAAAGAGTAATTGATGAAAAATTAAATATTAAAATTTTACAAAAAGATATTTTAAATGATGATTTAAGTGATTTAGGACCATTTGATTATATTTTTTCAATAGGGGTTTTACATCATACTGAAGATGCTTATAAAGGATTTAAAAAACTAACTTCTCTTTTAAAAAAAGAAGGAGTAATAACTATTGCTCTTTATCATAAATATGCAAGATTAAGATATAGATTTATTAGATTGTTACTTCATACTTTCTTTTCAAAAGATCCTAGAAAATTAGAAAAATATTTTAAAAAATCTTTTTTATTAAAACCATTAAAAAATGCTCCTAAAAATTCTATTTATGATAGATATTTAGTTCCTTTTGAGTCTTACCATACTATAAAAGAAGTTAAAAAATGGTTTTTAGAAGGAAATATTTCTCTTTTTAAATATTCTCCTGAGTTTAAGGGATTTGAGTTATTTAAAATATTTGAAAAGAAAACTTTATTTTTTATATCTGGAATTAAAAAATAGTAATAATTAAATAGTTTTCTAATAATTAATATTTTTATAATGAATGATAAAGATTTTTTAAATTCTTTATTTAAACAATCATACTTTCTTATTCTATTATTTATCTTCATCTTATTTTTTATTCCTTTAGTTACTGCAAATGATCTTGAAACTAATCTTTATCTTTTAGAAAAAGATTATAATCTTTTAAAAAATGAATTTGATCAATATCTTTTAGATTTTCCAATTATTGATTTTTCAATAACAGATTCTAATGATTTTATAAGATATGAGCAGATATTAAAAGAATATAACTCTCTTCCAAAGCTTGAAATAATTTATGAAAAAGAAATTAATTTGAAAAAAGATTTAAATATTTCTGGTTATACTCAAATTTATGATTCTTCAAATATTTTAAAAAAAGAAACTCATTTAAGGGTAATTTCTAAAGAAGAAAATAAAGATTATTTATTTGTAACCTATTCTTTAAAAGATTTAAATGTTTATTATGATTTTCCAAAAAACATTATTAAAACAAATAGTGTTTTTTCAGAATCTTTAAATAATTTTTATTTAATTGATAGAAACTTTAGTTATCTAACAGATGATTTTTCTCAAAGTTATTTACCTTTCAGGTTAGAAAAAATTGTAGTTTATAATGAAGAAAAAAAAGATTATACTTTAGTTTATTTTTTCATAATTGTTTTTTTACTTTTTATTATATATTCTTATAAATATTGTAAAAAGAATCTAAATTTTAAAAATAAATTAAAAAGAAGTGTAAGAAAAATAATAAATAAAATATATAAAAAATTAGAAAAAAACTAAGCTATAATCATAGGCTTAGGTTCTTTTTTAACTGTTTCTTGTATTATTTTTTCTTTAACCATTGTTTTTGTATTATTTGGTTGATAATCAAGATCTTTAATTATTTTAAACCTAATTGTTACTTCTCCATCTGCAATTCCTTTAAGTAAAGCTCCACTTACAGTATGGATTGGGTCTTTTTCAAGAGAAATATTAACATCTCCAAAATAATCATCATTTATTTTGTTAAATTCTCCTGATACTTGTTTAATCTTTAAAGGTTCTGAATATATTCTTTGTCTTAAGTTTCCTGCTCTTGAGATTGCCATTTTTGAATCTCTAAGTTTTCCATCTGCAGAAACTAATATAGCTTTCTTGATAGAGTTTTCTTTAAAAGCAGATTCTACACAATAAACAACTTCATCCCCATCATCAAGGATAATTGTTAAGTAATTATCATTATTTTCATTTTCGTTTTTCATTCCACTTTTTATCATTTTTCATCACAACCTTTAATTATTGTTTACAAAAACAAGTATATATTATATAGTATAGAAAGATATTTAAATCATTTTAATATGTTTTTAAGGTTCTTTTTATCTACTGTTCTTTTTATAATTTCTTCAATTATCTTAGTTGTTGAGACAATTTTTATTTTCTCAGATTTTTGATAATTATGATTAATTACATATATTTGTTTAATCACAGATTTTTCAATTAAAGGTATTGCTTTTTTATCTAAAATACCATGTGTTGCTATAACTGAAATGTTTTTTGCACCCTTAAGTGTTAAATAGTTTGAATATTCAATAATGTTTTCTCCAGTAAATATTGAATCTGATATTATTAAAATATCTTTACCATTAACATTTCCTGATATATTAAATTTAATTTTATTGTTAATTATATCTTTTGTTGGAAATATTACTTCTGATTTTGTTTTTTTTGCAATATCTTTTGAAGTTTCTTGCATTTCATAATCTATTGTAGTTATCATTAGATTTTTATTTTTTGTAAAATTATCTTCAATAACTTTTGAAAAAAGATTAATTAAAGGAATATTATAAAGAGGAATCTTAAGATAAAAACTTATTTTTGGAGAATAAAGACCAAAAGTATATATCTTATCAATATTTGTTTCTTGTAATAGTCTTGAAAATAAACTAAAATTTAATTTATATTCTGTTCTATATTTTATTTTAGTGTAAGGAAGATAAGAAGTTATTAAATATATTTTTTCAGCACCTTCTTTTCTAATGGCATCAGCTATAAATAAAAGTTGCATTATTGATTCATTTACTGGTTGAGATATATTATATATTAAGAATACTTTTTTATAATTCACATAACTTTTAACATCAACACTTGTTTCTGAACCTTGAACTTGTTTTATATTTATATCTCCAAGTGTAAGATTTAGTTTATTTGCAATTGTTGTTGCTTGAGCTTTTTCTTTGTTTGTTGAAATTATAATATATTCATCTTCCATACTTATATTTAAATATAGATATATATAAATATCTTTTCAAAAAACTAATTTTCTAGATTTTAGCATCTATTTATTAATCTTTTTATTCTATAATTAAATTATAGATGTATCTTAAGAAAACAGAAGATTTTATCAAAGATACAGATGTTTTTCTAAATTGTCCTTACAATTTTACAAAAAAAGACTCTTCTTGTGTATTTAATTGTATCAATTGTAAAGATGCTCCTTGTATTAAAGCTTGTAAAAAAAATGCTATTTATTATGTTTCTAAAGGTGTTATAGCAATTGATACAGATAAATGTGATGGGTGTGGTGAGTGTCTTAAAGCTTGTCCACATAATGCAATTATCTTAAGAAAAAATAAAGCTTATAAATGTGATTTATGTGCTTTAAGTTCTTTTTCTATGTTTTGTTATAAAAACAATCCTACTTTATTAAAGATAATGGATGAGTTTACTGATGATGAAAAGAAATATATTCTTAATAGATATTTAGGATATATTGTTGTAGATTTAAAAAAAGAAATCCTAAGAAACATTTCAAAAAATGTATTTGAAATGAAAGATTCTTCTAAAAGATATTTAATTTTTCATCAAAATCTTTCTATTCAAGAAATTGAAGTTATTAATTTTATTTTAGATTCATATAAAACTAGAACTGAATACATTGAAAAAGTTTCAACTGAAAGAATAAAAGAAGATATTGAAAAAGAATTAATTGATTATTGTTATGTTAATAATATAGAGCTTGAAGAAGATCAGTTTAATTATATTATTGATATTTCTTTTAATAATCTTTATAACTATGGACCATTAACTGAAATATTAAAAGATCCTTATCTTGAAGAAATTGTAATTATTGGAGAAGGAAAACCATTATATGTTTATCATAAATATTATGGTTGGCTTGAAAGTAATCTTTCTTATTCTTCTTCACAAGTTATAAGAGATTTAATTAATAAACTTTCTTGGCACTCAAATAAATATATTACTTTAAAAAATCCTATTCTTGATACTTATCTTAAAGATAATTCAAGACTTAATGCAGTTATAAACCCAATAACTGAAAGTGCTTGTCTTACTATTAGAAAATTTTCTCAAAAACCATTTACAATTAAAGACTTAATTTCTTTTAATACAGTTTCAAAAGAAGCTTTAGTTTTCTTAAGTCTTTGTTTTTTAACAGATTCAAATATTATAGTTGTTGGAAATACTGGTTCTGGAAAAACAACCACTTTAAACACTTTACTTTCTTTTGTTCCTTTAGATGAAAGATTTGTTGTTGTTGAAGAAGTAAGAGAGATAAATATTCCTCATAAACATAAAGTTTTTACATTAGTAAATCCTGAGATTGGAATTAATCTTGAAAGTTTAGTTATAAATACTTTAAGAATGAGGCCTGATAGAGTTGTTATTGGAGAGATTAGAAGTAGAGAGGAATCAAAATATTTAATTGAGTCTATGCTTTGTGGTCAAGCAAAAGGTACATATACAACTTTCCATTCTCAAAGTGCTAATGAAGCTTTATTAAGGTTTAAGTCATATGGTGTTTTAGAAACTGATTTAGGTGTAATTGATTTAATTATAACTCAAAGAAGATATAATAAATATTTAAAAGGTAAATCTATTGATTTAAGAAATATTACTGAAATCTGTGAAGTTATATATAAAGATGGAAAAATTTCTTTAAATGTTTTATTTTATTTTGATATTTATAAAAATAAATTAATTAAAGTTAATGATTCTATTAAAATCTATGAGAAATTAAAATTTGCATTTGATATTAAAAATAAAAAAGATTATCTTAAGATTTATAAAAAACAAGAAAAAATAATTGATGAATTGTTACTTAAAAAAGATTATGATTGATTATATTTTTTTAAAGAAAGAAATTTTTACAAGAAAGAACTTTTTGTTATTTATTATTCTCTATTTAGTAATTTTAATTATTTTTTTATTAATTGATTCAGTGGTTATTAGTTTATCTTATAGTTATTTATTTAATTTATTTATAATGTTTTTCTTTATGTTCTTTTTTATTGTTTTTTTTAAATACAAGATTAAGCTTCAAAATCATCAAAGACAAATAAATAAAGAAATTCCTTTCTTTTTAAATAATCTTGCAAACGATTTAGATAAGAATATTTCTTTAAAAATTGCTTTAGAAAATAGAGTTGATTCTTCTTTAATTGGGCAAATTATTAAAAAAGTTTTATATAAAGTAGATGTCTTAGGTTATTCTCTTTCTGAATCTTTTATTTCTGTTGGTGTTGAAAATTCAGATTTAAAGAGAGTTTTTTATCAGATTGAAGATGTTTTGTCAACTGGTTCTTTAAATAAATCTGAATCTTTAAGAACTTTGTCTTCAAGTATTATTGAAAAACAAAATTATTTAATTAAAAATTATTCCACAAAATTAAGTCTTTTATCTTTAATCTATATTGTTGTTTCTGCAATTGTTCCTGCTTTGTTTTTAATGTTTTTATTAGTTGGGAGTAATTTTTTAGAATTATCGTTTACTCCTTTATCTGTTATTTTTATAATTGTTATTTTATTTCCAATAATTGATATGTTTATATTTTTAACAATGAAGGCAAATCTTCCATAAATAAAAATAAGAGTTAATTAATTATGAAATTAATGAAGTATGTAAATTACTTATTTGGGGATTATTTTTTTAGTATTAAGAGAAAGAAATTTGAAGATGCTTTAATAGATGAAGTTTTAAGAATCTCTGGGTTTGTTAAAACAAATGATCTAAAGGTTATTTTAGTAAAGCTTGCATCTTCCAGTAATCAATTAATTTCTTCTGAATTTAAATTAATTTTAAATAAAATAAACAAAGGGCATACCCCAAAAGAAGTGTTTAATATTTTAAAAAATAAATATAATTCTTCTTTTCTTTCAAATTTTTTAGATCTTTTAGAATATTCTGTTTTTACTGGAACAGTAACTTCTAAAGATTATAAAAACTTAGTTAAAGATTTTTTAAAATCAAGAGAATTGTTTGATGAAAGAACTTCAATTCTTTTAATGCAAAAATATACTATTCTTTTTGCAGGAGGTTTTATTGTTCCTGGGATTTTAGGGGTTGTAATTTCTCTAGTTAAAAGTTTAACTGGAATTGTTGATATTTCAGTTGTTGGTTTAACTTCTAATTCTAGTTTGTTTATTGTAAGTTATTATTGTGCAATTGTTTATTTAGTTGAATATGTTATAATTTCTTCAATTTATTTATCACAGATTGATAGTAATTCAAAGAAAGTTTGGATTTATTTATGTTTTTTACTTCCAGTAAGTCTTTTAATCTTTTTTGTATCTAGTTATATAGTTTAGATATCTTAAAAAGAAGAATTAAGAAAGCTTATGTTTGAAGAATTGATTTTATTTTTGTCTGATTATTTAACTGGATTTGTTGGACATTTATTAGTTTTTTTATTAATGACTATTGAAAGTTCATTTATCCCTTTTCCTTCAGAGATTGTAATGGTTCCTGCAGGAACTTTTGCATATGTAGGTAATTTAAATATATTTCTTGTAATTCTTTTAGGAACTTTAGGTTCTGTTTTTGGTGCATTAATAAATTATTCTATAGGTTATTATTTAGGAAGGAGATATCTTTTAAGACACCAAAGAATATTTTTTATAAATGTTTCTCATTTAGAAAAAGCTGAGTTTTTTTTTAAAAAATATGGTAGTTCTGCAACTTTTTTTGCAAGGTTAATACCTGTTGTAAGACAGTATATTTCTATTCCTGCTGGTTTTTCAAAAATGCCTTTAAAAAACTTTATTTTTTATACTTTTTTAGGATCTTTTTTATGGGTTTCTTTTTTAACAATTCTTGGTTATAAGCTTGGAGAGGAGATTTCAAAATCAGTTTTAAATTATTTTAATGTTTTTATGATTTTTTTAGTTGGTTTAGTTGTGTTATTTATTGCTTTTTGGTATTTTTTAAAAAAAACAAAATAACCTGTGTTTTTTAGATGAAATTTTATAAGGAGATACAAATATAAATGTTTTTGTGCATTAATTTATTTATAGTTTAACTATTTAATTTAGTATAAATTTATAATATTTAAATAAAGTAAAGCCCCAGTAGTCTATCGGTTAGGATACGACCCTGTCAAGGTTGTGGGGCGGGTTCGACTCCCGCCTGGGGCGCTTTTTAATCTTTTTTTAAAAATTTTCTTAATTTTTAACTATTTTTTATCAAAGTTTCGCAATGTTTCACCTAATCTATTTAAATAATAACGTTTATAATTATTTTGTAGTTTATAACTTAATGTAGCTTTAATTATTTTTATAAAGCTTATTTTATATAAGTTATAATTTTTTTAAAAAATAAAAAGGTGGTAATAACATATGAATATTTTAAAAAAAATAATTCCAGTTATTCTGTTAGCTTTTATATTTGTTGCTGGAACCTTAGCTCTTCCTTCAATAAATGCAGATAATATAACAGAAATGATTGTAATTGATGAAAATACCCCAAATCTTAATGTGAATGCAAATATTACTATAGATACAATTGATAATTCTCAAGGAAATATTGATGAAATCTGTCCTGCTGTTTGTGTGCCTATGTGGGTAATTTCTCCAAAAGTAATTGATTCTCAAATTGCAATTACTGATTCAGAAGTTTCTTCTCGTGCTGCAGTAAATTCTAATTCAGTTTCTGATAAAAAAGAAATAGAATATACTTGTGAATTTATAGAATGTGGAAGTGGTTGTGGAGTTGACAATATTAAATCTTTTGAAACTGAACAAGAATGTAAGATTGGTATTGAAAAATTACTTGAAAATAATAAACCTCCAGTAACTGAAGATAAATTAGGTTTAAGTGTAAAGTTTACTCCTGTTGTAAATGATAATTCTGGATTTATTTATGAAAATTCAAAAATACATGCAAGAGTAGTTTCTTCAAAAGAACTTTTAAAAGAAGAATATAATTTAGTTTTTAAAATGACTCCTTTATTTGATGTTTCAACTTCTGATAAAGTAGTTTACTTAATGGTAAATCGTGAAGGTGGAATTACAGTTCCAACAGAAAGAGATGATTCTAGTGTTTCTGTAAATAAATCTTCTGAAATTGATGTTTCAACTGTTAAAGCTGAAGTTTATACTCAAGTATCTTCTTCACAAAATTTAGAATCTATTAAAAATATTGAAAGAGTTAGAGCATCTGTTTCTGCTTCAAATCAAGTAAATAATTCTAATTCAGGATCAGTTTCAGCAAATACATCAGTTGCTAATAGAAATCAAGCAAATAGTGTTTTACCTGAAATGAGAAGAGTATACACTTATAATTATACAGTGTCTATTAAAGAAAATCTTGCTTTAATTGAAAAAGTATTTGGAAAAGAATTTAGAGATAATAAATATTCCATTGAAGTAAGTTTAATTAATAGAAGAATAGTTGATAGTCAAGATCCTCTTTACAAAACTATTGTTTCTGAAAATTTTGTAGTAGCTTTTGCTCCAATTGATTCTCTTCCAGAACAAGCACAAGAACAATTACAAAATAAAATTATTGCTCAAGAACAAGTAAAGATATCTAATGTTTCAATTAATGCAGAAATTGAAAAAGATATTAAAAAAGAGAAAGGTAAAGATGTTTTAATTGAGACTTTAGAAGACTATGAAGTGTTTGCAGATGAAAACATGACTGAAATGTATGTTTCAAATAATGAAAAGGTTAGAAAAATCAAACCAATTAACAATGTTTTAATTGAAAATAATATTAAAACAGAAAATGTTATTGGAAATGTTGAACTTGTTTCTGTAGATAATAAACTTGAATATATTTTAAAAGTTAAAGAACAAAGAAAATTGTTTGGGTTTATTCCTTTTGGACATAGAGAAAAGTATGTTTCTTTAAATGCTTCTGAAGATGTAGAGATAACTGAATAGTTATTTCTCTTTTTTTTCTTTTTTTTTAAAAATAATATTTAAATAAAACATTTTATATATTTAAATACACATTATATTATTATGAAGAGTTATACATTTTTAATATTATTAATTGTTTTATTTTCTGTAAATTCTTTTGCATATAGTATAGAAAAAATAGATACTTCTATTGCTGTTAATGAAAGTGGAATCTTACAAGTAAACGATACAGTTTTATTTACAGAAGTTAAAAGAGGAGACTCTATTGTTCTTCCAATTATTCCTGTTTATGATCTTAAGATAAAAGGTGTTAACAAAGATTTAAACTATAATTATTCTTTTAAAACTCTTACAATAAATCTTAATAATTGTTGTGTTTTAGATGATTCTATAACTCTTGAAATAATTTATATAACTGATGTTTATTCTTTTAAGAATGGAAATGTTTGGTCTATTAATTATATCCCAATCTTTAAAGAATATGTGGATAATTTTTCTTTATTATTACCAAAAGGTACTGAAATTATAGATCTTTCTATAGATTATAGAAACGTTACTATACAAGATAATAAGTTTTTAGTAACTTATAATGAACCAATTTCTAATTTTGATGTGAATTATTCAATTTCATTTTCTTCTATGCAAGATAAAAAAACATTTAATTGGAGTTTATTTTTAATTATTCTAATTTCTTTTGTTATATCTTTTGTTTTAATTAAATATTTTTTTAAAAATAAAAAATCTTTATTTTCTTTAAATAAAGAAGAAATTAAGTCTAAAGATTTACTTTTAGGACTTAATGAAAATGAGCAGAAAATAATTAAGATAATTCTTGAAAAAAACGGTATGTTGCAAAAGAACCTTTCAAAAGAATGTTTTTTACCAAAAGGAACAGTTTCAAGAAATCTTAAAAAACTTGAAAGTAAAGGGTATATTGAGATTAAAAGATATGGTGTTAATAAGAAAGTTTTTTTAGGAGAAGTTTTTTTAAAAAAGTAAAAAAATACCTTTAAATACTTTTAGAAGCATAAATATTTACTAATTGTTTATAACATCTATATAACAAATAGAGCAGAGGTGGCAGAGTGGTCAAACGCGCTAGCCTGCTAAGCTAGAGTCTCACGACTACACGGGTTCGAATCCCGTCCTCTGCGCTTTAATCTTTTTCTTTTAAAAAAATATTTAACAAATACCTTCTTTAACTATAGGTATTTCTCCTGCAACACATGGGTTTGAATAAGTTACTCCATTTTCTCCACATACAGGGTTATATTCTTTTGTACAAACTTTATCTTCAAGGATATATTCTCCTTTAAGGCATTCTCCTCTGTAAAACATTTCTGACTCACATTCTGAATTATCTTTGAAAATACAAACATATTTTTCTTGATATGAGTTCATTCTATATATAGTTCCTTTATTTTCTATACAGAAAGTAGATGCTGGATTTCCACATTTTCCTGGATATAAGACTTTTACATTTTTTTGATTAGCTACACATGAGTTACAATAATTTTCTCCATCTGTTCCACAAACAAGAAAATTGCATTCCATAGTACAGGAATAATTTTTATTTTTATTTAATATTATTACTGTTGTTATTATTCCTATTATTAGTATTATTCCAATTATATAATATATTTTTTTCATATTGTTTTTTCACCTTTTTATTTTATAATAAATATATATCCAAATAATACTTTATAAATAGAAATTTATTAAAAGGTTTTTTCCTAAGTATTTATTCCTCTTTTTAAATCTTTTTATATAATAATTAGTTAATTAAACTTATAGTTATGAGGTGATTTAAAAAATGAGCTTTAAAGAACAATTAATAAGATTAAAAGAAAATTGGTTAATAATTCTTTTAGTTGTTGTTGCATTCTTAGTTTTAACATTTTTAGTTTCAAATGGAACTAGTTATTCTGCAAGAGATTCTTTTGCAATGAATGATAGTGCCATGTATTCTAAATCTATGGAATATGCTGGTGGTTATGGTTTAAGCTATACTCAAGATTTTGCACCAGAAGTTGAAGATAGAAAAATTACAAAAAATTCTAGTCTTTCTTTAGAAGTTAAAGGTGGAGAATTTACATTTGCAGATTCAAAAGTAAAGTCAATTGTTTCTTCTTCTGATTCAATAGTTTTAAATGAAAGCTTAAATACAAGAAAAAATGGTAATAAAGAAGAGTTTTATGCATCTTACTCTATTAAAGTTGAATCTTCAAAACTTGATTCTGTAGTTTCTCAATTAAGAGAGATAGGTAAAGTTACTTATTTTACTGAAAATGCAAATGATATAACTGGAAGTTATACTAATAGAGAAATTGAACTTGAAGTTGAAAGAGAAAGACTTTTAAGATATCAAGAAATGTATAATAGTGCTGAAAAAATTTCAGATAAAATAGAATTAAATGATAGAATATTTAATCAAGAAAGAACAATTAAATACTTAGAAGATTCATTAAAGAACATGGATCAAAGAGTAGATTATTCTACAATTAATTTAAATATTTCTGAAAAATACAGTTATTCTAATATAGCACTTGTTAAATTATCTGATCTTGTAAGATCTTTTGTAAACAGTGTAAATGCATTACTTAAATTCTTGTTTGTAATAATTCCATTTGCATTTGTTGGTTGGATAGTTTATTTAGTTTCAAGAAATAAAAAGAATTCAAAGAAAAAATAGTTTTTTCTTTTTTTTTTTTTTTTTTAATAAATAAAAAGGTGTAGTATAATTATGAATAAAAAATATATTATTTTAGGAGTTGTATTATTAGTTATTGTTGTTTTACTTGGAGTATTACTTCCTGTAATTTTTGTAAAAGATAAGCTAATAATTACAAATTTTGAAGAATGTGTTGCTGCAGGTAATCCTATATTAGAAAGTTATCCTGAAAAATGTATTTCAGAAGATGGTGGTATTTTTACAAAACAAATAGATTCTTTAGAGCAATTTCAAGGATGTCAAATAGATGATGACTGTATTCCTTTGCCTTCAGATTGTCATCCTACTTCTTGTGTAAATAAAGAATATGAGTCTGAATTTATAAAACCAGAAGTTTGTACATTAATTTATATGTATGAAGCAGCTTATTCTCCAGAAGACTGTGCTTGCCAAGAAAACATTTGTGTTAATAAAAATTTAGAAAATTAAAGAAGAGGTTAAGATATAATGAAAAAAGTATTATGGTTTGTTTTTGGATTAATTATTGTAGTTTTTATTATATTATTGGTATTTTTATTTAATAAACCAGCAGTAGATTCAATTGATCCTTGGTTACAAAATTATTCTGATTCTTGTAAAATAGATGATGACTGTATTCCTTTGCCTTCTGATTGTCATCCAAGATATTGTATTAACAAACAATATGAAAATATGTATGAAAAACCAGATGGTTGTACTAAATTATTTGATTATCAAGCAGCATATTCTCCAGAAGACTGTGCTTGCCAAGAAAACATTTGTGTTAATAAAAATTTAGATAGAAATTCTTTAGAAGAATAATTATTCAAATTATTTTTCTCTCTTTTTTTATTTTTTTTCTGTTTTTTTATTAATTTTAAATCTTTTTAAGTAACAATAAATATTATTTTCTTTTAACTTCTTTTTAAAAACATATCTTCTCTATAATATATTTATAAAGCAGGGTTTCCCGAGCGGTCAAAGGGGATGGACTCAAAATCCATTGCTTAGTGCTTCACAGGTTCGAATCCTGTACCCTGCATTCTTTTTTTTAAAAAGAAAAATATAATTTTAATTGGTAATAACTTATGAATTCAGAAATAAATATTACAAAAGCTAAAAAAAATGATATTTTACAAGTATATAACTTACAAAAATCTCAACTTTTAGAATATAATTTAAAAATTAATAAAAAAGAAGTTACAGATAATGGTTTTTTAGTCTATGAAGTCTCAATTGAAAATCTTTTAAAATCTTTAAGATGTAGAAATACTTTTCTATTTGTTGCAAAAAATAAAGAAGAAGTTGTTGGTTATTTTTTAGCTTATAGTTTAAAGAAATATATTAAACTTAATCCTAATTTTTTAGAAGAAATAGATGTTGATAAAAAATTATTAAAAGAAAATAAAGTTCTTTTTGGTAAACAGTTAGTCTCAAATAGAAGTTTTCCAAAAATTGGAGAATCTTTAAATAAAGAAATGTTCAAATATGCAAAGTCTTTAGACTTTTCATTATATATCTGTGAGATTTTAGAAAGTCCAATAAAAAATAAAAGATCAATTAATAAGCATCTTTCTTTTAATTTAAAAAAAATAGGAACCCACAAAGATAAAAAAAATTATCTTTGGGGTATATATTCAAAGAAACTTTAATTTTTTTAAAAAAACTTAAATTTCTTTTTAATTTCAGTAATATCTTTTATTTCATTTATAAGTTGAGCATTTCCTAAAAGATAGGTATTTGCATTTTCAACAGAATTTATAACATTCATTTTTTTACCAATCTCAATTTCAACAGATAAATATTTAATTAAATCTCTTAGACCAGATAAATTAATTGCACCTTTTTCATATTTATTGTAAAGAGATTTAATAATTGCTTCTCTTGCTTGTTTAGTTTCTGCTATTGTTCCAAAAGACTTTAGTTGATTTTTTATAATATCATTGAATTTTATTGATTGAATACTTGCAATTTCTTTATTTATTAATCTTGCATTTTCTATTTCTTTTCTTATTTCTTTTGAAATCATTGCTCTTTTCTTTTCTGAAGTAAAATGTTTATCAAGTTCTCTTGTTTTTAAAACTTTTCTATCTCCTGCTTCAATTTCTTTTAAAGTTTTTGTTGATGCTTTTGTTCCTTTGTTTGCCTCTAGGCTTTCAGGATTAATTGCATTTCTTTTAGGTATACTTTTAACTTCTTGTCCTTTAAGAAGTTGTTGTGCAATTTTTTTTCTATTAATAACTTCTATGTTTTTATTATCTTTAATAAATCCACCTTTAAGCTCTTGTATTCTTTTATGACTTTCTTCTGCTCTTTTTTCAAGCATTGCAAGTTTTTGATCAATTTTTTTAATTTCTGCAGAAGAATATTCTTTAGATAAAACTTCATAAGTTATTTTTACTTTTGCAGGTCTTAGTCTTAAAGCATTTTTTATTTTATTAAATTTAATTTCTGCAACTTCTTTTAATGTTCTTACTTTACGATTTGCTTGTGATTTTGCTTTAGCATTTCTTACAAGTCTGTTAATTGGTCCATATTCTGATTTTTTTTCTTGAGCAACTGGTGCTTTTTTTTTAAATAATCCCATGTAAATATCACCTATATTTATTATTGTTAATAAATTAATGTTGTTAATTATCTTTATAAATATTTGTATTTTGTTAAAATGAATATATATTCGATACATTTATAAATTATTCGTGCCATAATTATGAATATATATGCATAATAAAAAGGAGGAATTTAATATGCCGAATAGAGATGGAACTGGTCCTGATGGAAAAGGGTCAATGACTGGAATGAAAAGAGGAAGATGTAATCCTGAAAGAGAAAGTGTTTCTCAAACAAAAGGAAGAGGTCTTAGAAGAAGAGCTACTCTTTAAAAAGAGTAGTTCTTTTATTTCTTTTCTTTATATATTTATATATATTCATTAAATATTTAATTTTAAAAATATTAAATGATACTTGAGGGTTTATTTATGAAAATTTTAATTTCATTAGAAGATAATAATAATTTAGATTCAAAATTAAGCAATCATTTTGGAACTTGTAATTTTTTTGCAATATATGATTCTGTTTTAAAAGATTTAAACATTATTAACAATTATTTAGATCATAATAGTTCTAAATCTCCAGTAGATCAAATTTTAGAAAATAATATTGATTCTGTTTTTAGTAAAGGTATGGGTAAAAAAGCAATTGATTTATTTCTAGAAAAAAAGATTATTCTTAAAACAGGAGATTATAATTTCTTAAAAGAAGTAATTGAAAATATAGCTGATTTAAAAGATTTAAATACTCCTTGTAAACATTAAGAAAAAAAGGTTTTAAAATATGCCAAGAAAAAGAAGAATGAGAAATATTTCACATAAACCATCCTCTAATTATTTTAAACCAGCAGGAATACCTTTAAGAGAAATTGAAGAAGAAGTATTAAGCTTTGTTGAGATTGAAGCTATTAGGCTTAAAGATTTTTTAGGTTTAGAGCAAAAAGAATGTGCTGAAAGAATGAATATTTCTCAACCTACTTTTCATAGACTTTTAATTGATGCTAGAAAAAAGATTTCTTCTGCTTTAGTAAATGGAAAAGCTATAAAGCTTGAAGATGATAATAATTATTATTTTGAAGAATAGTTTTTTTAAAAAATTTAAAAAAAAAGTAAAACGAAAGAGAAAAAAAAGAAAAGAGAATAAAGAAACTATTTAATCTCTTTATTTAAAATTTCTTGTTTCATTTGTTCAATAAGGTCAGATAATTTCATCTCACCTAAAATTTTTTCATCTCTTGTTCTTACATTTATAGTTTGGTTTTCTTGCTCTTTATCCCCAATAACTAAAATATAGTTTATTTTCTCAAGTTGAGCAGACCTTATCTTTTTGTTCATTGTCTCTGCTTTATCGTTAATCTTTGCTCTAAAACCTTCTTTTTTAAGTGCTTGTCTTAGGTTTTCTGCATACTCATTATGTCTATCAGCTATTGGAAGGATAATTACTTGCATAGGTGAGATCCAAAGTGGAAATTTACCTGCAAAATGCTCAACTAAAATACCCATAAATCTTTCAACTGAGCCTAAAACAGCTCTATGAAGCATTATTGGTCTTTTTTTAGTGTTATCTGCAGCTTCATATGTTAGATCAAACTTTTCAGGCATTTGGAAATCAAGTTGTATTGTTCCACATTGCCATTTTCTACCAATAGCATCTGTTAAATGGAAATCTATTTTTGGACCATAGAAAGCACCATCACCAGGGTTTATCTTAAAGTCTTTTTTCATTTCTTTTAAAACTTCTTCTAAAGTATTTTCTGCCATTTCCCATATCTTAGGATCACCCATAGCTTTTTCAGGTTTTGTTGAAAGTTCCATGCTGTAAGAGAAGTTAAATGTCTTATAAACAACATCCATGAAATCAATTAAATCTTTAATTTCATTTTTTAGTTGTTCTTCAGTACAGAAGACATGGGCATCATCTTGAGTAAAAGCTCTTACTCTGAAAAGCCCTGAAAGAACTCCTGAAAGTTCATGTCTATGCACTAAACCAAACTCTCCTGCTCTTATAGGAAGATCTCTATATGAATATTGGTGTGCTTTATAGATTAAGATGTTTCCTGGACAATTCATTGGTTTTACTGCAAAGTCTTGGTTATCTATTTTTGTAAAGTACATGTTTTCTTTATAGTGATCCCAGTGACCAGATTGAAGCCATAAACTTCTGTTTAGGATTAATGGTGTTTTATTAACTTCATAATTTCTTTCTTCCATTATCTGTGAAACAAACTCAACTAGTTTATTCCAGATAAAAGAACCCTTATCATGGAAGAAAGGCATACCAGGTGCTTCTTCTTGGAAAGAATAAAGATCAAGTTCTCTTCCTATTTTTCTATGATCTCTTTTTGCAATTTCTTCTTGTTTTATTAAGTATTCTTTCATTTCTTCTTTTGAAAAGAAAGAAATACCATATACTCTTTTTAATTGTTTATTTTTAGAATCTGCTCTCCAGTAGGCACCTGATGTTTTTAAAACTTTAAAAGCTTTTACCTTTCCTGAATGTTTTAAGTGTGGTCCTCTACAAAGATCTTTAAAGTCTCCTAAAGAATAGTATGTTATTGGTTGATTTTCTTTTTCTAAATCTTCAATCATTTCTATTTTGTAAGGGTTATCTTTAAACATTTCTTTTGCTTCTTGATAGCTAAATTCTTTTCTTATGAAAGGTAGTTTTTCTGAAATTATTTTTTCAGCTTCTTTTTCTATTTTTTCAAAGTCTTCTTCTGTTATTGGTGTGTCTAAATCTAAATCATAGTAAAAACCATTTTCAATAGCTGGTCCAATAGTTAGTTTTACTTCTGGATATATTTTTTCTATAGCATAAGCTAAGATATGTGCTGAACTATGCCATAAAACTTCTTTTGCTTCAATATCTTTTGTTGTAAGTACTTTAAAATCACAATCGTTCGTTATTGGAGTTGATAAATCTTTAATATCATTATTTATTTTTACAGCTATGCTTGCGTTTAAAAGACCTTCACCGATCTCTTCTCTTATTACTTCTTCTGCTGTTTTTCCAGAGTCAATTTCTTTTATGGAACCATCTGGAAATGTTATTTTTATTTTCATTTGTTTTCAAACTCCTTTTTTGTTTTTGTAATTTTTGTTAAAAGTACTAATATAATAGTGTAAAGAAATGTATAAAAATAGTGTATTTTTTAAGAAATTGTTATGTTTTAAAGAAATAGATAAATAATAAAAAAAAAAAGAAAAAAGATGTTTTACTTATAAAACATCTAAACCGTAGTTGTCATCAAAAGATCTTCCACCTTTGCCACTATTGTAGCTTTGTGGTGAATCTTTTCCTCTAAACATTTTACTTCCTTTGATGAATGGTGATTTTACACCAGTGAAAATAGCAATTACTTCTATTTTATTCTCGAAAGTAGGATCAATTCTTGCACCCCAGATAACAGCTGCATTTGAATCTGTTTGGTCAGTTAACATTTCACCAACAGCGTTAGCTTCACCTAAAGTTAATTCAGTTCCACCTGTAATGTGGATTAAACAACCTGTTGCACCAGTTATATCAACATCTAAAAGAGCATTCTTTAATGTGTCTTCAACAACTTCTTCAACTTTGTTAACAGATTGTGATTCACCAACAGCGATAACTGATAATCCTTTACCACCCATTACTGTTCTAATGTCTGCGTAATCAAGGTTGATTAATGAAGGTTGTGTAATTGTTTCTGTAATTCCTCTTACTGTTCTTGCAATTACTTCATCAGCAACTCTGAAAGCATCTTGCATTGGAAGGTTTGGAACTAATTCAACAAGTCTATTGTTATCAATAACAACAACTGTGTCACAAATATCTTTTAAAAGGTCAATTCCTTCTTCAGCTTTAATTAAACGTGCTCTTTCAAGTGCGAAAGGATAAGTTACTATACACATTACAATTGCACCTTGTTGTTTTGCGATTTGAGCTACTACTGGAGCTGCACCTGTTCCTGTTCCACCACCCATTCCGGCAGTAATGAAAAGCATGTCAACACCATCTAAGATTTCTTCTAATGCTGCTTTTGAAACTTCTGCTGCTTTTGCACCAATTTCAGGGTATGCACCAGCACCTAAACCATTTGTTACTGATTTTCCAATTAATAATTTTGTTATATCATCTGAAATGATACCTAAGTGTTGTCTATCTGTGTTAATAGCTACAAGTTGTGCACCTGCAACACCCATTGCACAGATTCTGTTTACAGAATTATTTCCTGCACCACCAATTCCCATAACCATGATCTTTGGGGCTGCAAATTCGCTGTCTTTAACGTTTATGTTCTCAGCAGCTGCAGATTTGTGCTCTACTGCATTTGATACAATTGATCTCATCCAATCCACCTCATTATTAAAATAAGCTTAAATTAAGCTTCTTTTTTGTTTATAAGGTATTAACACACCTTTTTTTGTTTTTTAGTGAATTAATACATTATTTTTATGTTATATATATTGTCCAAAGTGTTTTTAAATGTATCGTCACTTTAATTATTTGTATAGGCTAGCTGGGGGGGTTGTAGTCTCCTGTTACCGGAAATCTACATAGCCGGAGTGATTATTACTGGAAGGCAAATAAGCAAGGAGGCACTCTTTGTAAAATTGCTGACGGTTCGTCCATTAAGATCGAATATCTTAGTAAACCCTGTCAGATCCGGAAGGAAGCAGCAGTATCCTAAGTGTTTGATGCTTTTTGGGTTGCGGACTTGAGATTTTATAAAGCTAAATGTTTTCTTGAACTGTTTTTCGACCAGTAAGTGCCTATGCATTTAATAGTTTTCTATTTTTATTGTTAAATTTTTAATATTTTTATAATATTTTTCTCTTTATAAATCTTTATGCTTTATTTTAAATATTCACTACATAATAAATAGTTAACTTTTAGTATATTTTATGTTTTAAGTGTATTTTAAGCTTGTTTTTTAATTTTATCTGTATTATTTGGTTTATCTACTCCTTTTATGTTAAAGATTTTCTTTAAAACTTCTTATTCTCTTTATTGGCCAGGCACCTTGCATCCTTTTATAAATATTTTCTCTCTATAATTATATTACTACTTTTATATGATTTAAAAATTATATTTATATTTATTTTATAAAAATACTTAAAGCTAAAAAGAAAGATAATTCATGGCATTAAAAGATATTATTATTAAGGGTGCAAGAGAGCACAATCTAAAAAATATAGATATAAATATACCAAAAGATAAATTAGTTGTTATTACTGGTCTTTCAGGTTCAGGAAAATCAACTTTAGCTTTTGATACTATTTATGCTGAAGGGCAAAGAAGGTATGTTGAATCACTTTCTGCATATGCAAGACAATTTTTAGGAATGATGAAAAAACCAGATGTAGATTCTATAGATGGTTTATCTCCAGCAATTTCAATTGAACAAAAAACAACTTCTAAAAATCCAAGATCAACTGTTGGAACAGTTACTGAAGTTTATGATTATTTAAGATTATTATATGCAAGAGTTGGTACTCCTTTTTGTCCTGATCACCCTTCTCAAAAAATAGAAAATCAATCTCCTCAAAAGCTAACAGAAAATATTTTAGATTCTTTTAAAGATGAAATAATTATTCTTTCACCAATCATTAGACAAAAAAAAGGAACTTATGAAAGAGTTTTTGAAGAACTAAACAAAGAAGGATATACTAAAGTTAGAGTTAATGGAGAAATAAAAAGAACTGATGAAACAATAACTTTAGATAGATACAAAAAACATGATATTGAAATAGTTATTGATAAAATATTTTCTGAAGAAAAAGAAAAATCAAGACTTACAGAAGCAGTTACAAATGCTATTAAAAAATCTCCTGATGGACTTGTAAAAATATATTCTCAAAAAGAAAAAAGAGAACAAATATATTCTTCAAAAATGGCATGCCCTATATGTGGTCTTTCCTTTGAAGAACTTGAACCTAGGATGTTTTCTTTTAATGCTCCATTTGGTGCTTGTGAAGAGTGTTCTGGTCTTGGAATTAAAATGATTTTTGATCCTGATTTAATTATTCCTGATAAAAATAAATCAATTGCAGATGGTGCAATTGCTGTTTATAGAAATGCTGTTGATGGTTGGAGAGGACAACATTTAAGTGCTGTTGGAAAAAGATATGGTTTTACTCCTTTAATGCCAATTAAGGATTTTACAAAAAAACAATATAATATCTTAATGTATGGTTCTGAAAATCCAATTGATTTTAATCTTTCTGGAAAGAATGGAACTTCTAACTTTTCATATAGTGGTGTATGGGAAGGTTTAATTCCACAAACAGAAAGACTTTATCATCAAACAGAGTCTGATTATAGAAAACAAGAAATGGAAAAATATATGAAAACTTTACCATGTACAAAGTGTCATGGAAAGAGACTTAAAAGAAAAGTTTTAGCTGTTAAAATTTCTGGAAAATCAATAATTGATATAACTGACATGTCTGTTAATAATGCAATTTTATTTTTTAAAAATTTAAAGCTTACAAAAAAACAAGAAGAAATTGCAAAACATATTTTAAAAGAAATTAATTCTCGTCTAGAATTTTTAGAAAAAGTTGGTTTAGGATATTTAACTCTTTCAAGAAAGGCAGGAACTCTTTCAGGTGGAGAAGCACAAAGAATAAGGCTTGCAACTAATTTAGGAACTAACCTTACAGGTGTGTTATATATCTTGGACGAACCATCCATTGGACTTCACCAAAGAGATAATGAAAAATTAATTGAAACTTTATTTAAACTAAGAGATTTAGGTAACACTGTAATTGTTGTTGAACATGATGATGAAACTATTTTAAAAGCAGATTATGTAATTGATATTGGTCCTGGAGCTGGTGTTCATGGAGGTTATATAGTTTCAAAAGGAACTCCTAAAGAAATTTTAAATGATAAAAATTCTTTAACAGGAAAATATTTATCAAAAGAACTTAAAGTTGAAATTAAAAAAGAAACTAGAAAACCAAAAGACTTTATAGAAATTGTTGGAGCTGAAGAAAACAATTTAAAAAATATTTTTGTAAAAATACCAACTGGTGTTTTAACTTCTGTTACTGGTGTTTCTGGCTCTGGAAAATCAACTTTAATTTATGATATTTTATATAAACAACTAATGAATGATATTTATAAATCTAAAGAAAGTCCTGGTAAGCATAAAGAAATAATTTATAAAGATAAAATAGATAAAGTAATTTCAATTGATCAATCTCCTATTGGAAGAACACCAAGATCAAATCCTGCAACATATACAAAAGTCTTTGATGATATCAGAAGTCTTTTCGCACAAACAACAGAAGCAAAGGTGAGAGGATATGATCAAGGAAGATTTTCTTTTAATGTTAAGGGTGGAAGATGTGAAGCATGTTCTGGAGATGGACAAATAAAGATTGAAATGAATTTCTTGCCTGATGTTTATGTTGATTGTGAAGAGTGTAAAGGTAAAAGATATAACCATGAAACTTTAGATGTAAAATATAAAGGAAAATCAATTGCTGATGTTTTAGATATGTCAGTTGAAGAAGCTTATACTTTCTTTGAAAATATACCTTCTCTTAAAAGAAAATTAAAAACATTAATGGATGTTGGTCTTTCATACATTAAGCTTGGACAAAGTTCTGTAACTTTATCTGGTGGAGAAGCACAAAGAATAAAAATTACAAAAGAGCTATCTAAAAGAGATACTGGTAAGACTCTTTATTTGTTGGACGAACCTACAACTGGACTTCACTTCCATGATGTTAAAAAATTAATTGAAGTTTTAAACAAACTTGTTGATAAGGGAAACAGTGTTTTAGTAATTGAACATAATTTAGATGTTATTAAAGCTTCTGATTGGATAATTGATTTAGGTCCTGAGGGTGGAGATGAAGGTGGAAAGATAATCTTTGAAGGTCCTGTAAAAGAAATTTTAAAAGAAAAGAAAAGTTATACTGGAAAGTATCTTAAACCTCTTTTCTCTTAAGGTTTTAAAATAAAGGAATATTTATACCTAGTTGTTTGATTACAAAGTAGTATATTGTAATTATTAATAGAATAATAAATACAAATAATATATATTGATATTTACTAATATGTTTGTGATATTTTTTTCTATGTTTATGATACTTAACATCCATTAGTTCATCAAAAAATACTATTGATAAAAAAGTTCCTATTCCTGATAGAATAATTATTATCCATAGAGGGTATGGTTGAGATAATATTTGTTTAAATAGAGATAGAAGTATGGTTTGATTATAAATTTCAGGATTTGTGAAAAAATAAAAAATATTTAAAGCTATTGCAATTACCCATACAATTATTTCTGAATAAACCATTCTTAATTTTGTAATTAATCTTATTGGAAAATCTAATAAAAAACCAGCATCTGCAATAGGGGTTGACAAAACAAAAAAAGACCATGTTAATAATGTTATTGAAATTCCTTCTCTAAAACCAATTTTTAAAGAAGTTATTAAAAAATATGTAATTAATACTAAAAAAACTAGAATAAATTTTCTTAACGTATGTTTTTTAGTTTCATGTTTTAAATTGAATTTTTCTTTAATTTTTTTCATAATTATCATTCTTCTAAATTTTTCTTAATAACTATATTATGTAAGAAAGTGTTTAAAGGTTTTGATTCTTATTTTTTTCTAAATTTATTATATTTTTGAAGATTTATATCTATTTTTTAATAAAATAAAGCATTAAATATTTAAATGTCTGTTTCTATATATTATATATAATATATAAATAAGTAATTAATCATGCAATTTAAAGAACCAGTTACATTTATTAAATCTTTTTTAAAAGATCCAAAGAAAATTTTAACAGCTGTAGCTGTTTCTGGATCTCTTATAGTTGGTTCTCAAAAAATCTCTGCACAATCTTTACAGTTTATAAGCCCAACTGAACTATATCCTACAATCTATAAAGAAGGACATGTTTTTTCTTCAAAAACATATGGTTTTGAAGCAGATTCTTCTTCTAAAAAATTTATAGAACAAGCATTTGAATACAGGTTCGGAAAAAAATTTAAAAAAGATAATCAATATAATTTTGCAGTTGAAGTTGGGAAAAATAATCTTTATTTAAATGGAAAATTAGTTCCAGAGTTAACTTTTGCAAGAATCTATTCTACTCTTTATTTATCAAAACTTTTAAAAACACCTTTAGATGTAAGGCTTGGTTTTTCAAAAGAAATTTCAAATTTTGTTTTAAAAGATATTAAACCTTTAGATAAAACCTCTTTACAATCTTCAGTTACTTCTAAAAAAATAGGTGCTGGAGCATCAATAAAAATAGATCAAGGAAAAATTACAAGTTATGAAGGAATTTTAGATTTTAAATTTCAAGAAGGAGTTTATTCTTCTGGTCTTAAATACACTAATAATAGATCCTCTCAATTTTTATCCATTCAAGGGCATACACAAATAAAAGAAGGAAAAGTTTTATTTATGCCTATGGTTCAATTTGGTTTTGAACATACTAAAAATGGAAAAATGATTCCTTTTGGAAATTATGCTCTTTATTATGCACCTAATGAAAAATTAGAACTATATCTTCATAGAAATGTTTCAAATAGAAATAAAGCTGGTCTTTATATTGAAATTAATTATCTTTTAGGAAAAACAAAAAATAAAAAAGTCTTAGATATTAAAGAAAAAGATTTAAGATTATTAAGACCAAAAGAAGAAGTTAAAAAAGAAAAAGTTAATGAGAATAACAAAGTAGAAAAAATAAAAGAAGAAAAACAAAAGGTTAAAAAAGAAAGCTTTCTTAAAAGAATATTTTCTAAAGATTTTAAACTTAAAAGAATTAAACCTTCAAAAGGTTATCCAATGATAAAGAGACCAAAAAGACCAAGATAACTATTTTTATAATGTTTCTCTTAACTATATATTTATGCTTGACCTATCAAAAATACCTATAGACCCTGGTTGTTATCTTTATAAAGATAAAAATAACATGATAATCTATATAGGTAAAGCTAAAAACTTAAAAAAAAGAGTTACAAGTTACTTTACAAAAGAAGATTTAGATTCAAAGACTAGGGCTTTAGTTGAAAACATCTCCTCAATTGACTTTATAGTTACAAAAAACGAACTTGAGGCACTTCTTTTAGAAAATAATTTAATTAAGAAGCATAAACCAAGGTACAACATCATCTTTAAAGACTCAAAAGAATACTCTTATCTTTCCTTAACTAAAGAAGCTTTCCCAAGATTATTTATTTTAAGAGAAAAACCAAAAGAAAATCAAATAGCTTTTGGACCATTTACTTCTGCTGAAAAACGAGATAATCTTTTAAAATATATAAATAAATATTTTAAACTAAGAACATGTAAAACTTTACCTAAAACACCTTGTATAAGATACCATATAGGTCAATGTTCTGCTCCTTGCATTAATAAAATATCAAAAGAAGAATATCTTAAAACTATTGAAACAATCTCTTCTCTTTTAAAAGGAAAAACTGAAGATGTTTTAAAAAGTTTAAAAGAGAAAATGAAAACTTTTTCAAAAGAAAATAATTTTGAATCTGCTTTAGTTTTAAGAGATCAGATAAATGCCATTGATTATTTATCTTTAAAACAAAATGTTGAAAAAACAAAAACATATAATCAAGATTTAGTAAATTATATTTTACATAAAGATAAAGCTTATTTTGTAATATTTAATATTTCAAAAGGAATCTTAGTTAACAAAAGAGAATATACTTTAGATGTTTTTGAAGAAGAAACAATTTTAGATGATTTTATTTTAGATAAATATCTAGAACAGAAAGAATCTCTTGAAATAATCTTACCTTCTCTTCCAGAACAATCAACTATTGATTATTTTAAAAAGAAAAATAAAAAAATAAAGTTAATAGTTCCAAAGACTGGAGAAAAGAAAGAACTTCTTGATTTTGCATATAAGAACATAGAGATTAAATTTTTAGAAAACACCTTTGCTTTAGAAGAACTTAAAAATGCTTTATCTTTAAAAGAAATTCCAAAAGTTATTGAGTGTTTTGATATTTCTCATCTTTCAGGAAAGTTTACTGTAGGTTCTATGGTTCAGTTTAAAGATGGAAGAGAAAATAAAAAAGAATATAGAAGATTTAAGATTAAATCTTTTGAAGGAAATAATGATTTTTTAGCAATTGAAGAGATTGTTAAAAGAAGATATTTAAGACTTTTAAAAGAAGGTAAAAACTTTCCTGATCTAATTGTTATTGATGGTGGTAAGGGTCAATTATCTTCTGCTAAAAAAGCAATTGATTCTTTAAACCTTTATAAAAAAGTAAACTTAATCTCTCTTGCAAAGAAAGAAGAAGAAATCTTTTTAGAAGATAATTTAATTCCTCTTAAGCTTTCAAGAAAATCAAAAGCTTTAAAGCTTTTACAGAGGATAAGAGATGAGACTCATAGGTTTGCTATAACTTACAATAGGCTTTTAAGAAAGAAAGATATTAGAAAATAGTTCTATTTATAAATATTTTGTTACTTATTAATATCTATTATGACACCTAAAAAGAATCAATTGAAACCTATTGACTTTAGTGTAAGATATCCTAACTTAAGTACAGTTTTAATGATTGAAGATTATCTTAAGAAAAACAATGATATTCCTATAAAGATAACTCAGTTAAGGGAGAATCTTCCCAAAAAAATAATGTTTAAGACTTTAAAGGTAGCACTTGATTATTTGTATATAAGTGGAAAGATTATTTATGGTCCAAAAGGTTTTCAATGGACTTATCAAGAATCCAAAGAAATTAAAAGTTTTTTAAAGGATGCTTACGAATTTAAGTATGATGCAAAAAAAAGAAATTAAAGTTTTTTAAAAGATGATGCTAAAGAAATTTATTTAAATCTTAAAAATAGAACAGACAAAGATTCAAATATTTTAATTTCTTCAATTGATAGAACATTAAAAATTTTATCTTCAAATCCTCAATATGGTAATGCAATTTCAAAAAGGTTAATTCCTTTAGTTTTAATTAATAAATATAGTATTACAAATTTATATAGAGTTGAGTTATCTAAGTTTTGGAGATTATTGTATACTATAAAAAATGATGAAATATACATTTATTTAATTGTTTTAAAAATATCTGATCATAAAGAGTATAATAAGCTTTTTAATTATAAATAAACTTTATTTCATATAAGGCTTACAGATATTCCAAGCTTCTTCCATTTCTTTTCTTGCATTCTCTAAATGCTTAGAACATTCTTCTAATCTTTGGGATAACTTCTTTCTATTTCTTTTAAAATCAGCAATTGATTGTTCTTTAATATTCTCTTTTAAATACTCTAAAAATTCAGCTGTTTCTTTATATCTTAGAAAACCAACCTCATTTGCAAGTTCCTTTAAGCTTCTAGGATAATCTTTAACTTCAGTTAAATGTTCATTCATATCTTCTCAAGTTTAATAGTTATTATCTCATTTCTAGTGCCTAGGCGTATCTTAGGACCCCAAAAGTTTGTTCCTTGGCTTACATTTATTTTCATGTCTTGATACTCATAAAGTCCTCTATAGTAATGATAAATTGCTTTAACCAAAAGAGTTATTGGAAAAGCCTGTCCACCATGAGTATGCCCTGAGAGCATTAAGTCTATTTTTTTAGAAGAAGCTACAGGAATATCAATTGGTTCATGGTATAATAAAACATTATAGTTATTTGAATCAATTTCTATTTTAGAAAGCTCTTTTTTTAAAAAACCATTTGCTCTATCATACCTAACACCACTAAAGGTGATGTTTCTTTGTTCATCTATATAAACATCAGTATCAAGATTTATAACTTTACTATTTTTTAAAACATCTAAAACTTTTTCTTCTCCATACATAAGGTCATGGTTTCCATGAGCATAGATAACAGGTATGTTATTTTTATTTGTAATCTCTAAAGTGTCTAAAGATATTTTTCCTGGTCTATCAAATAAATCTCCTGTAATAACAATATAGTCTGGATTATTCTTAATTGCTTTTTTATAAACATTTTCAAACCTATGTTTAGAGTTAATTCCAAAAAGATGAATGTCTGATAAATGAATAATTTTTGTATTTTCTAATATCTTATCACTCTTAATAACAATCTCCTTTTGATTATAGCTTAAGGCATTTATAAAAGAAAAGATAAATAACAATAAAGTAACTATAATTATTATAAAACCAAAAGTCTGGTTTAAGATATTTATCTTAAAGATAAACTTTATTCCCTCTAAGATAACAGTTACAAAAACAAGCATCAAGGCTAAGGCAAATAAAAGATATGCACCATTGTATAGGCCTTGTGTTAAATAATTACTAAACTTTTCTTGCAAGAAATTACTTAAAAAAACTAAACCAAAGATAACTAAAGATATTACTAATGGGTTTAAAAGAGGCTTTATATTAAAATAAAAATATAATTTGTTTATTGAAAAATAAAGTCCAAAAAAGTATATTGCAAAGAATATTAAAATTATTGTAATTATCATTAATATTGATTTCATAGTTTATCATTTTCTTTTTTTTTAATTTTTTTGTTATAAGTGTTATATAATATAGATTATTTTAGTATTTATTTCTTTCTTAAAAATATTCTTTCAGTATAAGAATATATGAGTTAATTATCATATATTTATAAACATTTTTGTCCCTTAAATATATATTAAAAAGTGATAATTATATGTATGAAGAAAGAATATTAAAAGAAATAATAAAATTAAAAGAAAAGTTAGCTGTAGAAAAAGATTCTCCTCTAGCTATACAGATACCTGAAGGCTTAAAACAATATGCAACAGAAATGCTTGAAGAATTAAAAGACTATAAACCAGTATTGTTTGTTGACCCTTGCTTTGGTGCTTGTGATATCAAAGACCAAGAAGCTATTGATTTTGGATGTAAGGCATTAGTTCATTTTGGACATAACTACATGAACAAACCACTGATCAATACTTATTTTGTACCTGTTGGTTATTTATTTTCAAAAGAAGAAAAAGAGTTTATATTTTCAGAAATTAAAAAACTTAACTTAAAAAAAATAAACTTAGTTACAACAACTAATTTCTTAGATGATATTTTAGAAATTAAAAAAGAATTAATTTCTTCAGGAATAGAAGTCTTAGACTCAAAAGAAACTATGCATGTTAGAAAGCATATGGTTTTAGGTTGTGATTCTTCAACTATTATTGATAAAGAAAACCCTATTATTTACATAGGAGATGGAGTCTTTCATCCAAACAACTTAGGTTTTGTTTTTGAAGAAAGGGATATCTATGTTATTAATCCTATTTTAAGAGAAACTAAAAAATTAGAAATTAATGATAGATTTGTAAGACAGAGATATGGTTTAGTTGCAAAAGCTTTAACTTCTAAAACTTTTGGTATTTTAGTAAGTTCAAAGCATGGACAGTTTAGATTAAGGTTTGCAAGACATATTCAAGAAAAATTAGAAAAATTAGGTAAAAAAGTATATCTCTTTGCATCAGATTATGTAAAGGAAGAATATATTTTAGGTATGAAGATAGATTGTTATGTTAATACTGCATGTCCAAGAATAGCATATGATGATTTTGCAAACTTTAAAAAACCAATCATTACTCCTCAAGAGGTAAGTTTACTTGAAGATATGACAAAAGAGTTTAAGGTTGACCAGATAAGGGAACTTGAAAATTATTATTCAAGAGAATAGTTTTTGTTTTAAGGGAAAAAGAGAATTAAGTTTTTTTAAAAACAAAATAAAAAGAAAAAAGAAAAAGATTTTTTTAAAAAAATCTATTCGTGATGTCCTATCTCTTTATCTGTAAAAAGATAGTCTTTAAGTTCTTTTTCAAAACGAGAATCGTTTCTTCTAAGCCACTCAATAAGCATTGCAGCATGTTCCTTTTCTTCATCTCTATTATGCTCTAAGATTTTCTTAAGTTCAGGGTCATTTGTTGCATCTGCTCTTTGTTGGTAATAGTCAACAGCTTCAAGCTCTTCTCTTAAAGAATCAATTGCTCTTCTAAGGTTTAATGTTTTTTCAGAAAGTTTTGATGTTTCTTCATATGTCATAATTTAATTTCACCTCAAATATTTTGTTATAATAGTATATAAGATGAAAGTTTATTTAAAGGTATAAGGTTTTTTTAAATATGGAAAAAGATAAAAAAATTGTTGTTGGAGTCTCTGGTGGAGTTGACTCTATGGTTTCTCTTGTTTTACTTAAAAAACAAGGATATACACCTATAGCTGTATCTTTAGCTTTACCTATATGGGATAGTCCTAAAAATATTGATAAAGAAAATGCCTGCTGTACAATTGATTCATTAAATTTAGTTTCTTTAGTCTGTAAGGACCTAGGAATAGAACACCATATCTATGATGTAAAGCAAGAATTTAAAGAAACTGTTGTAAAATATTTTTTAAAAGAATTAAAGAACGGAAGAGTTCCAAACCCATGTATTCATTGTAACCTAGAGCATAAAATAAAACATTTAATTGAATGGGCGAATATACATGGTATTGAGAAAGTTGCAACTGGTCATTTTGCATCTAAAAGATATAACAAAAGACTTAAAACTTATCAACTTATAGAACCTAAAGATAAGTTTAAGGATCAGACATACATGCTTTCCATGCTTCCACAAGAGTGGATTAAAAGATTAGAATTTCCAGTCTCTTCTTTTACAAAAGAAGAAGTTTGTCTTGTTGCTGGAGAAAATAACTTAGATATTTTTGTTAAAAAGAAACAAAGTCAAGACTTTTGTTTTGCACATAGAAGCTCTTTAACAGAGTTTATTAAGGAAAGCTTAGGAGAAAATCCTGGACCTATTTATGATGATGAAGGAAGATATCTTGGACAGCATAAAGGCTTATGGTTTTACACTAGAGGACAGAGAAAAGGTTTAGGTTTTCCTGAAAAATATTTTGTAAAAGATTTTGATAGGGATAAAAACATTATCTATGTTACAAAAAAGCAAACTCCTCTTTTCTCAAAGGAAATAGTTGTTACTGATTATAGTTTTATTTCTGGAAATGAAATATTAAAAGAAAAAGAAATAAAATTAAAAGTAAAGATAAGGTATGGTCAAGAAAAACAAGATGCTGTTGTTTATCCTAACTTAAAAAATAAAACCTTGAGAGTTGTTTTTAAAAATTTGCAAAAATTTGTAACTATAGGGCAATTTTGTGTGTTCTATAAAGGAAAGGTTTGTTTAGGTGGAGGAATCATTGATTCTTTTAAATAGGTATTAATATATTCTTTTTCACGTATACTTTATTATTTAAAATGATTATTTATGATAAAAATTAAAAATCTTACAAAAGTTTATGGTAAAACTAAAGTTGTTGATAATATTTCTCTTGAAGTTAGTAGAGGAGAAATCTTTGCTTTTTTAGGACCAAATGGTGCAGGTAAATCAACTACTATTAAAATGCTTACAACTATTTTAAAACCAACATCTGGTAATGTTTCTTTAAATGGTTTTGATATTTTTAAAGATTCAAAGAAGGTTCGAGAATCTTTTGGTATTGTTTTTCAAGATCCTAGTGTTGATGATGAGTTAACTGCTTATGAAAACATGAAAATACATGCAGTTTTATATAAAGTTCCTAAAATAGAAATTGAGGAAAGAATAAAAAAATTATTAAATATTGTTGAACTTTATGAAAGGAAAGACGATTATGTTTCAACTTTTTCTGGAGGAATGAAAAGAAGACTTGAAATTGCAAGAGGGCTTTTACATGTTCCAAAAATATTATTTTTAGACGAACCAACAGTAGGACTTGATCCTCAGACAAGAAAACATATCTGGGAATATATCTTAAAGATTAATAAATCTGAAAAAACAACAATCTTTTTTACAACACATTATATGGACGAAGTTGAAAAAGTTGCAAAAAAAGTTTCAATTATTGATAAAGGAAAAATAATTACAACCGGTAATATTAAAGACATTCTTAAAAAAACTAAAACAAAAAGTTTAGAAGACGCTTTTATTAAGATTACAGGTTATAACATAAGAGAAGAAGAAGCAAGTAATCTTGATAGAATGAGACTTGGAAGAAAACTTCACTCTAGAAAATAAAATTTGAATTAATTATGAACACAGTATATATTCTATGGCAAAGACAATTGAAAAGAGTTTATAGAAATAAATCTAGAGTTATAGGATCTTTTGCACAACCTTTACTTTTTTTAGTTGCTTTTGGTTTTGGTTTTGGTCCTGTTTTTGAACAAGCAGGTCAAGGAAGTTATCTTCAATTTTTAGTTCCTGGAATAATTTCTATGAGTGTTTTATTTTCATCAATATTTTCTGGAATTGAACTTATATGGGATAAGCAATTTGGTTTTTTAAAAGAAACATTAGTTGCTCCTGTTTCAAGACTTAAAATAATGATTGGAAAGGTATTAGGTGGAGCTACAATTGCTGTAATGCAAGGAATAATTATTCTTTTAATTTCTTTATTATTTGGATTTAAGATATTTAATATTTGGTTTGCTTTATTATCTATTATAGCAATGTTAATTACAGCTATTCTTTTTACAGCAATTGGAACTGCAATTGCTTCTAAACTAACAGATATGCAAGGTTTTCAATTACTGATGAATCTTTTAGTAATGCCTTTATTTTTTTTATCAGGAGCTTTATTTCCTTTAAATGATCTTCCTAAATCAATTTCAGTTATTACTTCTTTAAACCCATTAACTTATGCTGTTGATTTAATTAGATATTTTTTAATTGGAATTAATTCTTTTTCAGTAGTTATTAGTATTATTATATTAATTATTTTAATGTCTTTTTCAGTTGTAATTGCAAGTAGATTATTTTCAAGAATGGAAGTATAATTTTTTTAAAATAAAAATACTTCTTTTTTTAAATATTTTTAAATTATAATATCTATATGAAGCTTACTTTTTATAAAAAACATGTTTTAATCAAAGATCCTGTATATGGTTCTTTTAAAATAACTGAATCTGTATTAATAGCTCTTTTAAAGTCAAAAGCAATTTTAAGATTAAAAGAGATTAGACAACAAGGTCTTCCAAAAGAATGGCACTATGGTATTGAGTTTTCAAGATATGAACATAGTGTGGGTGTTTTACTTCTTTTAGAAAAATTAAACGCTCCATTAAAAGAAAAGATAGCTGGTCTTTTGCATGACGCTTCTCACATGGCTTTTTCTCATCTTTATGATTATCTTCTAGAGAATCAAGAAGAAGCACATGGAGACAATATTTTTTATGATTTTTTAAAAAAAGATAAAGAAATAATTAAAATTTTTAAAAAACATAAGATTAGTGTGAAAGAAATTACTGACTTTGAAAATTACCCTTTGCTTGAAAGAGATGCACCTGATCTTTGTGCAGATAGACTTGATTATACTTTTAGAGAGTTTCATTATTTTAAGAGAGATAAAAATACTTTAGAGACAATGGTGAATGATTTAATTGTTGTAGAAAATGAAATTATTTTTAAAACTAAAAAATCTGCTCTTACTTTTTTTAAAGCCTATGATTATTTTGCAAGTACTCATTGGGGTGGAAGAGTCCACATGTATAGATATAATTTATTTATTGATCTTTTAAAAAAAGCTATTGATAAAAAAATTATATCTTTAGATGACTTTTATAAAACTGATGATTATATTATAAAAAAAATAAAAAAGTTTAAAGATCCTTTAGTGTCTTTTACTATTAATAAATTAAAAAATAAAAATTTAAAAGTTCCAAAAGACTATTCTGCTTTTTCAGGTAAAAAAAGATTTGTAAACCCTAAATATTTTTCTAAAGGAAAAATCCTAAGAGTTATTTAGAACATATCTTAAAACATTTCATTGTGTATAAAGAAAATATTTGTATTCCTATTGAAAGAATGATTATAATTATTGCAAAATCTTTGCTTAAATTTAAAAATAAACTTGGAAAAATAGTTCCTATAAATCCCGCAGATACAGTTGCTGCACAAACAGGAGCTCCAATACCACATACTTGAAGTGCAGAAATTCCTAGAACTGTAAGAATAATATTAATTAATGAGTTTTTATAAGTTCTTGCAATAACTATTTTTTCTTTAACATTTCTAACCAGGCATGTTATGGTTAAAGATATTGTAATCATAAAAAGTATTCCAAAAATTAAATACCATGAAGATAGAATGTTTTTAGGTAAAAGAAGATAAGATAAAAATAAAGATATTAAAAAAACTATTTTGCAATAATTACTTTTAAATATCTTTATTAAATATCTCATATGGAAATCTTTGTTTTATATTTTTTTAACTATTCCATGTCTTTATAGCAAAGCCACCAATCATAGCAAGAATCTTTAAATTCTTCTTTCCTTTTTTCTGCAGTTTGAACATCTTTTGCAGGAGGAACAATTACTTTGTCTTTTAATAAAGGGTTATTTGGCCAGTTTTCAGGCATTGCTACATTTTTTTTATCTGAATATTGCATTGCTTTAATACTTCTTATAATCTCATCTACATTTCTACCAATTTCTTGTGGATAGTACATTATAAGTCTTATAACTCCTTTAGGATCAATTATAAAAACTGCTCTAACAGTATTTGTTCCTTTACTTGGATGAAGCATACCTAATTTTGTAGCTATTTGTCCGTGATCTGCAATTATTGGAAAATTAATTTCTTGATCTAAATTATCTTTAATCCATTCAGCCCATTTAATATGTGAAAAAACTTGATCCATTGAAAGACCTAAAAGTTCTGTATTTATTTTATCAAATTCTTCTTTTTTCTTTGCAAAAGAATAAAATTCTGTTGTACAAACAGGAGTAAAGTCTGCTGGATGACTAAATAAAACAATCCATTTACCTTTGTAATCAATTGGTAAATTTTTTTCTCCCATTGTTGTTTGAACTTTCATTTCTGGTAAGTTATCTCCTATTAAAGGAAAACTATTTTCTGTCATTTTAAATCACCTTTTTTTATTTATTATAAGAATTAGCTATATATTTATGGAAGAAAAGGTTTTTAAATACTTGTATGTTTATACAAATTAAAATGTTATTTTAATATTTTTTCAAGAAGTTTAATTCTCTCAAAATGCTTTTCTTTACCATCTCTTAAATAAACAAACCTATACATTGAAAGAAGATTTTTTAAAGAAATTAAATTAATTTCTTCATTTTTAATTTTAATTTTATCAAAAAGCTTTTTTTCTAGAATATCATTTGAAAGTTTATCTGTTTTTTCAGAAGTTAAAAGTAGTTCTATTTCAAATCCATCTTTATAGAAGGTAATTGCTTTTTTATTTGACATTAAAACTTTCTCGTTTTTGAAAGCTTCTTTTGCTTTTTTTAAATCTTCTTCTTTTATAGAAATATCAATATCTTTAGTATTCTTAATTATTTTTCTTAAAAAAAGAGAAGATCCACCCGAAAGAAAATAATTAATATTATTTTCTTCAAGCTTTTTTGTAATCTCTATGATTGTTGTAATCATTTTTTTGTCTTTTTTTTAGTTTTCTTATTTTTTATTTTTTTCTTTTTTAATAGAAGTATACTTAAAACTACAATAATAATTATTAATATTATATAGAATACTCCATTAAAGAATTTAGTTCCTGTTTTAACACCTTCAAGAACAATTTGAACACATTTACAATTTTCTCTATCAACTGTGTATCCTGGTCCACACTCTATTCTACATCCAAGTCTATCTGATATATCTATACATTCACAATTATCTATATCTAAATATTCATAATCAGGGTCACATGTGATATTACATTCTTCTGTTGGAATGTTTTCTTGAGGAGTTATAATATTATTATCTGGAACTGTTATATTTTCGTCAATTGTATTATTATCTACAGAATTATTTTCAGTGCTTGTAGTATTTTCTGTAGTTCCATTTGATGAAGAATTATTTGATGATTCCTCAGTTTCTTCTCCACCTATCTTAAATTCTGAAAAACTGTCTATTTTTGCAGTATATTTTTGATAGTTATCAATCATCTCTTTCTTTTCAGTATCTAATTTTTTATAACTTCCATTTTCATAATGGTATAAGAAAATTTTATTTCCTTTAAATTCATTTGCAATTATCCAACTAACTGGTATTTTAAAATCAATTTCATAATCTGTACCATTAATTGAATCTGATTTTTTAATATCATAGCATTTGTAAGTATCTTTTTCAATAAGACTACATTCTTTTTCAACTACTGAAAAGTGGTTAGAAATTTCTGTTGCTTCGCCATCTTTTGCTCTCATTTCAATAAATTCAGTAGGCATTTCTTTTACATCAATATTATAGCTAGCTTCTTGATATCCATTTAAAGATATATATTCTGGATTTTCATTAATTCTATCATAAATTGCTTTAACACTATAACTTTTGTATTCTTTTGCATCTGCAATTCCATCTTCAAAATATATTTTGTAGTATAATAAATCAATTTTTAAATCTGATTTATTTTGTAAAAAGATATTACTACTATATCCATCTTCATTATAAAATTTAATTAAATCTAAATTAATTTTACTACCATTTTTATAAAAACTTAAATTAACTGGTTTATAAACCTCTATTTTAGAGTTATTACTTTGGAATGAAAGCAATTTATTTGGATTAAAATTACTTGTTTTTCTTAATATTATTTCTGAATCTTTATTTTTTATAGAACTTAAAAGACAGTTTTGAAAATTTCCATTTGTAATTTCAATAATTGAGTTTTCTTCCACATATAAACATTCAGGGAAAGCATCTCCACTATAAATATTAAATTTATTTATTCTAATATCTGAATTTTCTTTTAAATGTAAAAATTTAAATTTTTCATAATTTGTAAATGATTCTTCTGAATCAACTATTTCTGAAATATCTCCGGATGAATTAATAAATTCTACAAAAGTAGTTTGATCATTGGTTTTATTTTCTGAAAAACTTATTTTTTTAATAAAGAAAGCACCTGTATCTTTAACATATATTCCTTTTGATACATAATCTCCTCTAATATCGTATAGGCTAATCTCTCCTAAAGAAGGTATTTGTATGTTTTCTAAAAATAAACCATATGCTTCTGAATTTCCATTACCTATTTCTAATAGATTTATTATTGTGTCTCCATAAATATTTATTTGAGAATTATTTTTAATTTCAACTCCTTTAGAAATTGACATTGAATCTATTTTTTCAGAATTAATATTTATTTGAGAATTATTATTGATTTCAGAATTATCAATTAAAATACCGATAGCTTCATGTCCACTAATATTTTTTATTTTAATATTTTCTTTTAAATCTACTTCTGAATCTATAATTTCAAGTCCATAAACTATTGCTGAATTGTTTGTAGAAAATAAGTTTTCTATAACAAAATCTTCAGCATCAAAAGTTACTTGAGAATTATTAATAGTTATTCCTGTAATTTTTTCTTTATCTTTAGAACTAATACTTATCTCTATTTTATTATTTAATGTAATATCATCTGAATAAGAAAAGTTAATTCCTGAGGTGTTTTCATCTTGAATTGTTGATGAAGAAAGATTAATTTCTATATCTTCTAGATTTATGTTTTCTGATTGTACTGAAAAAATTCCATATAATGAATCAGAATTAATTTTTAAATTTTTTAGATTAAATTTTTTTCCATATAGCATAGAAATTACACTATTTTCATTATCTAAGCCTTCAAGAATTACATTTTCATTTTCACCCATTATTGTAATTCCAAGTTCACTTGAAAGAAAAATATCTTCTTTATATGTTCCTTCACAAAGAATTATTAGTGAATTTGGAATATTGTTATTATAAATATTTTCTAATGCTCCAGTTATTGTATTGTAATTAGGAGTAAGACATTGAGTTGCTTGTCCTGTTACTCCGTCTCCTACATAAAATGTTGGTGTAAATGCAAATATATTTCCTGCAAAAAATAAAGTCATAAAGATTATAAGTATAAAAAATATTTTTTTCATTCTTAAGTCTACCTCTTTTGTTTATTAGTTTTCATATATATAATATATTTATATAGTATAAACATAATATATATAAACTTTATGTATTTTTCTCTTTAAAGGTAATCTCTATATTTCTTGGACAAAACTGAATAATTGCCACTTTCTTTGTCTTTAAAAGCTTTTCTCTTTATTTACTTATTTATGAACGACGATAAAAGGTGTTGGGTTTTAGAAGATATTAAAAGGATAGAAGCCCAGTGTCCCTATTACAAAAACATCTAAAAAGATATTAGAAGAGTTATCTAGTCGTGAGTCAATTTCTATTTCTCAATTGAATCAATCATTAAGAATATCTGATAGAACGCTTAGGCATAACCTTAATAAACTTAAGCAAAATAATATTATAGATATAGGTTTTGACTCTACAGATTTAAGAAAAAAGATATTAAGTTTAAATAAAGAGATGATAAAAAATGAATCTTAAAGAAAAATTAGAATTAATTAAACAAAATACAGAAGAGATATTAACTGAAGAAGACTTAGAGGCTTTAATAAAATCAAATAATAATCTTAAACATTATATTGGTTTTGAAATATCTGGAAAAATACATCTAGGTACTGGGCTTATATGTATGTCTAAGGTAAGAGATTTTCAAAAAGCAGGAATTGAGGTAAATATCTTTCTTGCAGATTGGCATACCTGGATTAATGATAAACTTGGAGGAGATCGTAAGATAATCAAAGAAGTTGCTGTTGGATACTTTAAAGAAGGTTTAAAAGCATGCTTTGAAGCTGTTGGTGGAGATTCTAAAAAACTTAATTTTGTTTTAGGAAGTGATCTATACCATAATAATGATAAGTTTTGGGAAACTGTAATTGATGTAAGTAAAAATACAAGTCTTTCAAGAATACAAAGAAGTATTACTATCTTAGGAAGAAAAGAAGAAGGAAATGTAGATTTCGCAAAGCTTATCTACCCGCCTATGCAGGTAGCTGATATATTTACTCAAGATATAAACATTTGTCATTCAGGAATTGATCAAAGAAAAGCACATGTTATTGCAAGAGATGTAGCTCTTTTACTTAAAGAAAATTTTTTAATAGATAATCAAGGTAAAAAAATAAAACCAGTTGCAATTCATCATCCTTTACTCTTAGGATTACAGAAACCTCCTAAATGGCCTATTGAAAAAGAAGAAATTAAAGAACTACTATCAACAATGAAGATGTCAAAATCAAATCCAGATTCTGCAATATTTATTACAGATTCTAAAGAAGAAATTAAAAGAAAAATAAATAAGGCTTTTTGTCCAGAGGGAAATATTGACTTTAATCCTATTATTAATTGGGTTGAAAGACTTATTTTTAATAACCCTAATGAAAAATTAGTTATTAGAAGAAAAAAAGAATTTGGTGGAGATGTAGTTTTTGAAAATATTGAGAGTTTAAAAAAAGATTTTTTAGAAAATAAATTGCATCCTAGTGATCTTAAGGTTGCAGTTTCTGAAAAAATCATTGATATATTAGAGCCTGTAAGAAAACATTTTGAAAAAATAGAAAATAAGAAATTATTGGATGATTTAGATGAAATTCTAAGTAAAAAATAATTTTTTATTTTATTTTTACCCCTCATGGTGTAATGGTAGCACAAAGGGCTGTAGACCTTTTAGAACCAGTTCAAATCTGGTTGAGGGGACTTTTAATTATTTTAAATCATATCCTTTAGCCTGAAGAGTAAATAAGTTATGGTAGACACCTTTCTTTTCCATAAGTTCTTTATGGCTACCCTCTTCAACAATTTTACCCTTATCCATGACAATGATTCTATCAGCCATTCTCACAGTTGAAAATCTATGAGAGATAAGGATAGTTGTTTTATTTTTGGTTAAAGCTTTAAATCTTTTAAATAACTCATATTCAGCTTTAGCATCAATTGCAGCTGTTGGTTCATCTAAGATAAGTATCTTTGAATCTTTAAAGAAAGCTCTTGCAAGAGCTATTTTTTGCCATTGTCCACCAGATAGTTCTTTTCCGTCTTTTTCAATGGTTCTTCCTAAGTTTTCTAAATATTTTTTATCAAAGTCTTTTATAAAGTTATGAGCTCCTGATTTTACTGCTGAGTCTTGAATATTTTTAGGTGATTTTGTAATATTTCCAAAATGTATGTTTTCTTTAACAGTTGCTTCATATTGTACAAAGTCTTGAAAGATAACACCTATGTTTTTATGAATCTCTGATAAATTATAATCTTTTAAATCTTTATTTTCAATTAAGATATTTCCTTTAGAAGTATCATAAAGCCTTGTTAGAAGTTTAATAAAGGTTGTTTTTCCAGAACCATTTTCTCCAACAATAGCTATATTTTCTCCTGGCTTAATTGTAAGGTTTATATCTTTTAAAACATATTTTTCTGTTTTTGGATATTTAAAATATACATCTTTAAAAGTAATTCCTTGTTTTAGTTTCTTTGGAAAAACTTTTCTCTTGTTTGTTATCATTTTTTGTTTATAGACTAAGACTTCTCTTAAACTATTTGATTCTGTTACTGAAGTGTTAAGATATCCAAATAATTCAAAAAGAACACTTACATTATATGAAAAATCTGTAATTAAAGCAAATAAGAAAACTATAGTTCCTATGGTTATTTGTCCTTTAATAAATAGGTTTATAGAAATTATTAAAGCAAAAACCATTGCAGCCATGTTAAAGAGAATACTTAAAGATACAAATAACATGTGTTTGTTGATTGCTTTATCTTGTCTTTTTATTGCACTTTTGAAAAGTTCTTCAAATTTGTTTAAAAAAGTATTTTTAAGTGAGAATAGTTTTATTTCTTTAACAGACTTTTTATCTGTATTTATTAAATTAAGATAATATTTTGCTTTTCTTTTTTCTTTTGAGTTTGAAGAAAACACCATATAATTTACATTTACATATTTTAAAGAAACTAATAATGTTGGAATTGTTCCTATTAAAACAAGTATAGTTATTTTTATATCATATACAATTAAAGAGATTAATATTGCAGCTGATGCTATTAAAAATCTAAAAACTGAAACAAAGTCTCTTAAGATTCCTGGTGTTTGTCCAATTACTTGATTTGCTTTATATAGACTATCATAAAACTCAGAATCTTCAAAATATTCTAAATCAAGAGAAGTTGTTTTTTCCATTAACTTTCTACTTGCATATTTTTCTATTCTTAAAGACATTTTAGTTCTTAGAAGATAGTTCATTTCATTGAAAAAATAAACTCCAAAGATAGTTAGAAGATATAAGATTAATAAAAATATTATAGAAGAAGTCACTTTTATTGTTGTTGTAAGGTCTAAGGTTGTTAAGTAATCAATTAATATTTTATAGACATATGGAGTTATAACAACTATAAGTCCACTTAAAATTGTAAAAAGAATTACACTTATAAATATTGAAGGAGATGACTTGTAAGACCACTTTAAGATTAATTTTAATGTTTTTAATCTTTCTTTGTAAGAAACTTTTTTTGTTTCTTTTTTATTTTCACTCATAAATATATTTTTTTGTATTTTTTTTAAAAGTCTTCTTCTCTTAAAAAGAAAAATAGAAATATAAATAAAGAAAACTTTTTTTATAAATTATAAAGTAGCTACTTCATATATATTTATTTAAATAGATTTGTTTAAAAATATAGCTTTTATATATATTATTTAAAATACATGTAATTTATGATATTATGATTTCAAAAAAATATAAACTTAGGTTTGCAACTAAAAAGGATATCCCTTCACTTTGTTTATTTGATAAAAGAATAGCAAAAACAACAACTCCAGATTTTTATCCTTTACATAGTAAAGAAAATTTTGAAAGAAAATTAAAAAAAGGAAAACTTTTACTTCTTTTAGATAAAGATAAGATTATTTCTTGGTGTGGATATCTTTTTCCTGTAAAAAAAGATTTTGAAAAATATAATATTTCAAAAAAAGAAGGGTTAAAATCTGCTTTTCTTTTTGGAACTGCTGTAGATGTTAAATATAGAGGACAAGGAATACAGGACTTTTTTATAAAGAAAAGAATTGAAATATTAAAGAAGAAAGGTTGTAAAAAGATATTAATTACTGTAAACCCTAAGAATATTTTTAGTAAAAGAAATATTTTAAAGAATAATTTTAAGTTTGTAAAGAGAAAAAAAGAAAAAGAAAATTATCTTTGTTTTTATTTTTTAGAAGTGTAAATAGCTTTCTTCGGCCAGATACCCTCTTTAGATAAAGATATATATTTTTTTAAACTATTTATTTCTGGAGAGTATATAATTATCAATAGATAATAGAAAGGTTTAAATATATTTTAGGGTATAAATATATTACCTAATAAAGTGTGTATTATGAAAAAAGATATTCTTCATTACCCTAATCTAAAAACAATTCTTGAAGTTGAAAAAATAATTAAAGAATCAGAACTTCCTTTAACCAGATATAAGATTATAAAAAAATTAAATAATAAAGTAATGAAACCTACATTAAATGTTATTATTTTATATCTTGAAAGAAGAGGGTTAATTTTAGATGGTTCTAAAGGAATTGTTTGGACCTTTCAATCTAAAGATAAATTAAAAGAAAGGGTTAAAGATGGTCTTGAGGTATGAAAGAAGTAAAAGTCATTTTTGAAGGGGATGCAAAAGAGGAATATATTAGATTAAATTTTATTGTAGAAGAAGAAATAAAGAAAGGGGTTAATAAAAGTGAAAATCAAACTTTATTAAAATCTATACATTCAAAAATTGAACTTTTAAAAAATAATCCTCAAGCAGGAAGAGCTGTTAAAAAATCATTAATTCCTTCTAAATATTTAAAAAAAGATATTACTAATTTATGGATTTTAAATTTATCTAATTATTGGAGATTACTTTATAATATTCAAACAGATGAGATTGTTATTTTTTGTTTTGTTTTAGAGTATGGTGATCATAATAGATATAATGACTTATTTGGTTTTAAAAAGAAATAATTACATTTTTCTCGGCCAGATACCCTCTTTAGATAAAGATATATATTTTTACTACCATATATCTATATGAACTATTTATATTTAGATATTGAAACATGTCCTGTAACCTTTGATGGTTATTTTGAAAAAGAGGAAGAGGAAAGACAAAAGCTAATTAACCCAGTTGATTCAAAAGTTATAGCTATTGGTCTTAAAGAAAAAGATAAAGATTCAGTTATTTTAATTGGAGAGAATGAAAAAGAACTTTTAGAAAAGTTCTGGAATTACTTTAGAGATTTTAAAACAAAATATCCTGTCTTTAGAATAGTTGGTTTTAATATTAAAAGTTTTGATATTTCTTTTCTAGTTACAAGAAGCTTTATTAATAGAGTAAAGATACAACATTTTTCTTTAAAAGAAATATTTGACTTAAGAGATTATATTACTTGTTTTAGATATGGTAAAAGCAGAGGAACCTTAAAAGAGTTTGGAGAAGCTATTGGTGTTTCTTTAATAGATGATATTGATGGATCTATGGTTGCAGAGCTTTGCTATAAGAAAGACTATGCCTCTATTGAAAAATATCTTTTAAAAGATATGGAATTAACAGAAGAGGTTCATAAGGTAACTATGGAGCTTGATATTGATAAGATTAGACAATATTAAAGATTTTTTAATTATGTATTGAGTTTTAAATAATTAAAATGGATTATATATGAATAAAAAAGTAAAAAAAGCAATAGAAGCTTACAAGAATAATCTTGTAAACATTTCTGGTGCAACAGAGATTGCTGGTCTTTCCTATAGAGAGTTTCTTGAAGTTTTAGAGATTAATAGAGTTCCTTTAAATCTTGATACCATCCCTTTAGAATATGGGATAACATCTATTAAAAAGTCCTTAAAAAAGAAATAATTGCTCTTAAGACCACTTTTTAAACCTTTTTCTCTATTATTATATATATGATTATTATATCATATAACTTATTCTTATATTTTTTTAAAATAAACGGAGTGTGATTTTTAAATGAGTGAAAACAATATAAATCAATTTGCATCTCTTCCATATGAATATGATGCCTTAGAACCATTTATAGACAAAGAAACAATGAGTGTGCATCATACAAAGCACCATAGAGCATACTATGATAAGTTTATTAAAGCAATTGAAGGTACATCTCTTGAAAACATGTCAGTTACTGATATATTAAAAGATTTATCTGTTCTACCAGAAGATAAAAAGCAAGCGATCATTAACAATGGTGGAGGATATTTCAATCATAATTTCTTTTGGGATATATTATCTCCTACTTCAACAAAGGCACCTCTTGATCTTCTAGAAAAAGAAATAATAGCTTCTTTTGAAAGTTTTGAAAATTTTAAAGAAAAATTTAAAGAAAAGGCTTTAACTTTATTTGGTTCTGGTTGGGTATGGCTTGTTTTAAATAAGGAAGGAAAACTTGAAATTATACAGACAAGAAATCAAGATTCTGCAATCTCTTTAGGCTTAAAACCAATTTTAGCTTTAGATGTTTGGGAGCATGCATATTATCTTAAATATCAAAACAAGAGAGCAGACTATGTTGATGCTTTTTGGAATGTTGTAAACTGGAAGCAAGCAGAGTTTCTTTTTAATAGCTATAAATAGTTTTTAATAGAAAATTAAACTTTATCCTGGACATTTAATAAAAATAGTTTGTCCAGGATAAGATTTATAAAAGAAATTAAATAATAATTTCTTCTCCTTCTCCAAACTCTAGGTTTACAATATTATGAGTTACCTTTATATCGTCCTTTATAATCTCATACTTTAAAGGTAAAACTACTTTTTCAATAGAATCTTTTAGAGAAATATTATTATTTTTCTTATATTTCCATATACTGTTGTTTAAAGTTTCAATATCTTCAATTGTAAACTTACTTACAAAATCTTCAATTTCAGGGAAAGGAATTTCATTAATATCTTTACCATAAATCTCTTTAACAATAATATTTGTTGTAAAAGGTATTACTGGATAAAGAATGTATAGTAATTTTTCAAGAGCATATCTTAAAGTTTCAATAGCACCATTCTTTTCTTCTTCTTTAAACTTTCCTTCTCCATTATAACATCTACTTTTAACAAGTTCTAAGTAGTTTGAAGAAAGAGTATTGTTTAAGAAATATTTTGCTTTAACTATAGGTATGTGGAAATTATATCTATTATAATCTCTATCTGCAAGCTTTACAAGTTCATTTATTTCTTTTTTTAAAGTTAAATCAAGTTCTGTAAACTTAGTTTTTACAGAATCATTCTTTTTAAACTGAGTTATAAACTTTGAAACATTCCAAAGTTTATTTAATGTTTTTTGTTCAGCTTTAATATTTTGTTCAGAACACATAAAATCTTTTTGATCTAAATTACCTTCAGTTACAGCCCATAATCTAAAACTTTCAGCACCATAACTATCTAAGATTTTTTGAGGATCTATAATGTTTCCTTTAGATTTTGACATTTTAAATCCTTTTCCATCTAAGATATGTTGATGGATATATACATCTTTAAAAATAACTCCACCATTCATTAAATAAGCTTTTAAAACTGTATAATAAAGCCAAGTTCTAACAATCTCTTTACCTTGTGGTCTTAGAGAACATACTGGATGTTTATTAAAAAAATCACTTCCAAAATGATGTATGTAAAGAGGAGTGTTTGAAGAATCAAACCAAGTATCTAAAACTCTTTTATCTCCTTCTATGTTCTCAGAAGAACATTTTGGACAAGTTTTTGTTTCTGGAAGTTCTTTCCATGGTTGTTGATATTTATCTTCAGAACCTAAGATAACTTCTCCACAGTCCTTACAATACCATAAAGGAACTTCAGTTGCATAGTATCTTCTTCTTGAAATTGGCCAATCAGTTGAAACTGTGTTAAGCCAATCATCAAATATTTTTTTACTTGCAGGATTTGTAAAATTCATTTGATTTCCTATTTTTTTAACATCTTCAAGATAATCAAGTTGTTTTAAATAATATTCACTTTGAGCAATAAACTCAACTTCATCTTTACTTCTTTCACAGATTGGAACTTTATGTTGTATTTTCTTTTCTTCAGTTACAAGGCCTTTTTCTTTTAAAGTTTCAATTATTTGTGCTCTTGCTTTTTTAACTCTTAGGCCTTCAAACTCTTTAGCATTACTGTTCATTGTTCCATCTATGTTAATTGAGATTATTGGTTTAATACCATGTTCTCTAAAAAACCTAATATCTGAGTAATCACCTGCAGAACACATCATAACAAGTCCAGTTCCTTTATCTTGTTTTGCAAGAGTGTGTGCTTTTATAGGAACTTCTATGTTAAATAAAGGAGTTACTGCTGTTTTTCCATCTAAGTTTTTCCATCTTTCATCTTCTGGGTTAAAGATAACCATACCAATACTGCACATAAGTTCTGGTCTTGTGGTTGCTATTGGTATTTTTTCTCCAGTCTCTTTAACTGTAAAAAGAATTGTATTAAATGAAGATTCTGTTTCTTTATAATCAATTTCTGAATCTGCAATTGTTGTTTTACAGCCAGGACAATAGTTTACAACTTTTTCATCTTCATAGATTAGTCCTTTTTTATAAAGTTGAAGGAAAGTTTTTTGTGTTAATTGTCTGTATTTTGGAGAATCTGTTTCATATACAGAACCTATTTCTTCATTTACTTCATATGAATTAAAGCTTATTCCTATTTTTCTAAAACTACTTTGTGTTTCTCCAGAGTATTCAATTAAAATTTCTCTACATTTATCAACATATTCTTCTCTTGGAGTTGTTAAAATATTCATGTTATATTTTTTTTCAGCTTCCATCTCTATTGGAAGTCCGTTTCTGTCAAGCCCTAGAGGAAAAATAACATTATAGTTTTTCTTTCTTCTATATCTTGCAATCATGTCCATGATTGCATAGGTTGTTGCTTGTCCTATATGTATTGGTCTGTTTAAGTATGGAGGAGGTGTGTCTATACTAAAGACTTCTTTTTCTTCTGCTTCTCTAAACTTAAAAAGTTTATTTTTAATTTCAAATTCAATGATTTCTTTTTCTAAATCTTTGTTCCAGTTTTCTAAGGCCATAAGTTTTCATATTTTTTTAATTTTTGTTATATTTTTTATATATATAATATATATCTTCTTTGCAAAACATATTTAAACATATTTTACTTTAGTTTTTTTTAAATAAAGCCATTTTATTTTTTTAAAATTAAACATAACTTTTAAAAAACCTTTTGAAATATAAATTAATTATGGGTATTAAAAAAAATAATATTACTTATAACAATTCTAAGAATAAGAAATTAAAAAAAAAGATAACTAAAAAAAAAGAAATAAAAAAAATTATTTCTAATAGACCTTCTTCTAAGAATATTAAATTTAAAAAATTAAGTAAAGATAAAAAATTAAATCTAAAAAGAAAACTAATATCTAAAATGTCTTATGATAAAGATACCTCTAAAATATTTTTAGATCTTTTTTCAATATTTTCAAAAAACAATATTGAAATGCATTATGTAAACGGAGAAATAGTTTTTAAAACAGGAAAGTGATTATTTTATGCCTTTATTAAATTTTTCTACAAAAAAATCAAAAACTAAAATTGAAAAAATTGATACTAAAGGTCATAAATTACCTGATGGACATAGAGTGCATGCTTTTGATCCAGATCATAACCCATATCATGGAACACCTCATGTTCATTTAGCAGATGGTAAAGTTTTAAATATTTTTACAGGAAAAATTTATAATGGTAAAAAAGTAGTAAGTTCTATGGGAAAAAAACAATTAAGTTTAATAAGAAAATGTGTTATTGAAAAAATTATATCTGTTGCTGATGGTAAATTTAATCTTGATGGAAATTCTGTTTTTGTTCATATTGATAAATCTGATCCTCTACCAACAAAAGTTCATGTTCATTCAGATAATAAAACTTTTTCTTCTGATAATAAAGTATATGATTTAGGATTTTCTAATTTAAATTTAAGTGTGCTTCATAAAAAATTAGATCAAGAAACTAACTTAAATTCTATTTTAAGTAATTTAGATAAATTATATAAAGTTACTAGAAAAGATCAAAATATTCCTGATTCTTTAAGGAATAAATTAAAAACATTAGTGGAAGCTACTCATATTTCTAGAGAGTATTTAAAAGATAAATATGGTATTGATTTTGAGTCTCATGATTTAGATTATTTTTAATTTGTTTCTTTTTATTAAACATGACTTTTAAAAAACCTTTTGAAATATTAATATCTTTTATGATAGAATATAGAAAATCAAGAAAAACAGATCTTAAGCTTCTTGTAGACTTAGATAAACAAGCAAACAAAGAGATTTCTTGGTGGAAGCCTTTAACTTATTCTCAATTTTTAAAAATCCATTCTAATTATTCTATTTTTCTTGCTATAGATAATAAACAGATAATAGGTTATCTTTCAACAGAGATTAAAAAACAGAATAAGGAAGAGGTTTTATTTTTAGATAATATTTTTGTTTTAAAAGAATATAGGAAGAAAGGTATTTCAAAAAACTTAATTTTTATGTTTTTAGAAGAGTATAAGAAAAAATACAGTAAGATAAAGTTATATTCTCCTACCTCTCTTGAAAGGTTTTATAAGAAATTTGGTTTTAAGTCAAAGTATATAACTATGGTTTTTGAAGAATAATTTTACTTTTTATTAAACATAACTTTTAAATTTTATTCAGCGCATTTTAGTTATTTTTTTACAAGGTTATTGCGCATTTTAGCATTATTTTTCACGCCTCTTTCTCCAAAACCTAAAGACTCCCTATTTATAAGGCTTTAGAGTTTTTTTAAATTTGCGCATTTTAGATGTTTTTTTACAAGGTTATTGCGCATTTTAGTAACTTTTAATTATAAAGCTCTTTTCTCGGCCATGACCCCTCTCCCTTTCAAAATACATATTTAGCTTTAAGGTCCTAATATATATTATAAAAGAGATTACCTTCCAAAAAAACATAATTTTTAATAATTAAAAGAAAAGTATAATTTTAAAAATAATGATATAAATGGATAAAAAGAACTTACTTAATCTTATAAAAACAGGAGAAGGATATACTCTTGAGTTTAAAGAAAGTTTAAACCATAAAGAAATTGGAAAATCAATTTGTGCTTTTGCAAACTCAGATGGAGGTAAAATTCTTTTAGGAGTTACAGATAAAGGAGAAATAAAAGGTATTTCTATAAACAATAGATTTTCCTCTGAAATACAAACAATTGCAAGAAACATAGATCCCTCTTTAGTTGTTCATTTTGAAATCATAGATAATATTGGTATAATATATGTTCCTTTAGGAAAAGATAAACCATATTTAGTAGGTGGTTCTTTTTATATAAGACAAGGTTCTAATTCTCAAAAGCTAAATAGAAATGAAATTATTGATTTTTTACAAAACGTAAATAAAATTTCTTTTGAAAAACAAACTTCTTCATTTAATTTTAAAGATATAGATAATAATAAATTTATAACATATAGAAAAAAAGCAAAATTTTCAACAACTCTATCAAAAGAGCATATTTTAAAAAATTTAAATCTTTTAACAAATGATATTCCAAACAATGCCTGTGCGTTATTATTTTCAAAAAGAATTACTAAATTCTTTTTAAATGCAGATATTAGTTGTGTTTTATACCAAGGAGATACTAAGGCTGTTATGCTTGATAAAAAAGTATTTGAATCTGACTTTTTATCAAATTTTGAAAATGCTGTCTTATTTATCTTAAGAAATACAAAAACACGGGCTGATATTATTAATTTAAGAAGAGTTGAAACCCCTGAAATACCAGAGGCTGCTTTAAGGGAAGCAGTATTAAATGCCATGATTCATAGAGATTATTTTGTTCAAGGAAGAATATTGGTAGAAGTATATGAAGATAGAGTTGAAATATTAAATCCAGGGAAACTTCTTTTTAGTCCAAAAGATTTTGGGAAAATAAGTATATTAAGAAATCCTATTTTAGCAGGTTGTTTACAAAGAACAGATTTTATTGAAAAGATTGGTTCTGGTATTAAAAGAATAAAAAAACTTTTTCCAAGTGTTAGGTTTAATATAGATACTGATTGGTTTTGTATTATTTTCAAAAGACAACTAAACATTGATATGGGTAGTAAAGTGGGTAGTAAAGTGGGTAGTAAATTAACTTTAAATCAAGAAAAAATATTGCTTTTAATAATTAAAAATCCTCATATTACAAAAAAAGATATTGAGAATAATTTAGATATAGGTAAAACTGCAATAGATAATAATATTTTTAAACTAAAACAAAATGGACTTTTAAAAAGAATTGGGCCTGACAAGGGAGGATATTGGAAAGTTATTGAAAAATAATTTTACTTTTTATTAGACATAACTTTTTACTTTTATTCAGCGCATTTAAGTAACTTTTTGTTATAAATTTTCTTTTCTCGGCCAAGAGGTCTCTTCCAAAATAGATTAATAAATTAAATAATATAATATTTTAGGATGTTTTTAAATGACTAAAATTAATGTTAAAGGAACTGAAATTACTATTCTTAAATATAATAATCAAGAGTATATTTCTCTTACAGACATGTTAAAAGCAAAAGACGGAGATTTTTTTATCTCTGACTGGTTAAGAAATAGAAACACCTTGGAATTTATAAGTATTTGGGAAAAACTTAATAATTCTAATTTTAATTATGGCGAATTCGCCATAATTAGAAATAAATCAGGTTTAAATAACTTTAAGATTAGTGTAAAAGAATGGTCTGAAAGAACAAATTCTATTGGTATTAAAGCAACAACTGGTCGTTATGGTGGAACTTATGCTCATAAAGATATTGCTTTTGAATTTGGAATGTGGATTAGTGCAGAGTTTAAAGTATATCTTATAAAAGAGTTTCAAAGATTAAAAGAATTAGAAAAAGAAAAATTTGGTTGGGATATAAAAAGAAATTTAGCTAAGATAAATTATAAAATACACACTACAGCTATTAAGGAAACTTTAATTCCAAAAATATTAACTGATGTTCAAATTAATAATATTTATTCATCAGAAGCAGATATATTAAATATGGCTTTATTTGGAATTACTGCAAAAAAATGGAGGTTAGAAAATAAAGAAAAATCAGGGAATATTAGAGATCATGCAAATATATCTCAACTTGTTTGTCTTTCAAATCTTGAAAATTTAAATGCACATTTTATTAAAGAAGGATTAAAACAATCTCAAAGACTTAAAAAATTAAATGAAATTGCGATCTCACAAATGGAGTTATTAACAGAAGAGCATGTTAACAAATCAATTTAATTACTACATAAAAGAGTTTAAAAGCCTTTTGAAATATTAATATCTTTTATGAAAGGCCTTATAATTAAAGAAAAATGGTTGAATTTAATCTTAGAAGGAAAAAAGACTTGGGAGATAAGAAACTTTAATACTTCAAAGATTGGTGAAAGAATTGCTCTTATTATGAGTGGCAGCAAAAAAGTATATGGTGAATGTACTATTAAAGATTCAATAAAAATTAACAAAGATATTTTACTTAAAAACTTAGAAAAACATCAAATAAAGAGAGAAGATGTTTTAGATTTAAAATATAATAATCCTCATGCTTGGGTATTATCTGATATCAAAAGATATTCTTCTCCAAAACCTTATACTCATAAGAAAGGTTGTGTTATTTGGGTAAATGTTTAACTTTTAGTTTATGATAGATCCTTATTAAACATAACTTTTAAAAAACCTTTATTTAATAGATATCTTTATGAGTGTTGATATTAAACTAAACTTAATAAAACCTTCAAAAGATTTAAGACTTGCTTGTAAAGCATATTGTAATATTGATAAAGTTTACACTTTTGCTAATAAAAATCAATTAAAAGAAATGGTAGATTTAATTTTTTTAATTAATAAAGATTATAGTATTATTTCTACAAATAGGCTTAATTACAAAAATTTAATAGATAATATTATTAATAAAAAAAAATTAAGTAATATTGAAAAAAAACATCTAATTGTTTTAAAAAAATTATTTCCTATTGTTATTAATAAAAAATCAGAAGATTTTCTAAATACATTTATAACTAATTTTAAAGAGAAAGAACTTAAAATAATTAAACCTTATTTAGATGTTATTTATAATTCTACAAAAGTAAGCTCTACTTTCTTTGTTGCAAATAATACAAGGCCTGGTTTTGGAGGTTCTGCAACAAATTTATCTTTTCATATATCTATAGGAGATGATGTTGATTATAGGGAATTTACTAAAAATAGAATATATATTTTATTAATTCATGAACTTATTCATGTAATTAATTCAAATAATGAAATATATAGTAGAATTGAAAAGTATATTTTAGATAAATATGGTGGAATAAAAAAGCAGTCATTTAGTGAAACTTTTACATCTACTATTGAAAATATTTTAGCATATAAGTTAAGGTATAATAAAGAAAAATATAATCGTTATAGATATAATGATAAAGAAGATATTATTTTAGAAGATAAAATAAGAAAAGTATATAATTCTTGGGAAAAGTTAAAAGGAAAGAATAAAGATAAGTTTATTGTTTACTTGGAAAAGAATATAAAGAAGGTTATTTAAAATAAAAATTGATAAGAATGAATATTAAAATAGTTACTTGGAATATGGATTATTGGAAAAATAAAAAGCTAAATAAAGATATTTGGGATTATTTTTTAAATAATATTAATGCAGATATATATTTATTTCAAGAATCAAATCCTCCTGAACATATTAAAAAAGATTCAAATCTTATTTGGAATAGAATTGATAAAAATCGTAATTGGGGATCTGGAATTTATAGTAAAAAATACAATCTTTCTCAGGAAACAATAAATACTAAATTTAATGGATCTTTAACAATAGCAAATACTGTTATAAATAATAAAAAACTTACTTTTATATCATTATATGGTCTTATGACAGATGGTTATTCAATTCCTAATCTACATAGCATGTTATCTGATTTATCTCCTTTGTTTTATGGTAAACTTAATGGTAAAAGAAATATTATATTGGGGGGAGATTTAAATGCAAGTATTCAATTTGATTTAATATATAAATATAATAACTCTCATAAGATTTTTTTTGATAGATTAAAAGATTTTAATTTTTTTGATGCTTTTGATTTAACTGATAAAGAATATCCTGTACAGACCTTAAGACATAAAAAAAGTAAAGTTAAGTGGCAAAATGATTACTTTTTTATGAATAAACCTATTTTTAAAAACATTATTTCTTGCAAAGTTCTTGAAAATGATGAAATTAGAAGATTTAGTGACCATAATCCTGTTTTAATAGAGATTAAAGTTTAGTAGATAAGATTTATTTTTTAATCTTCTCTTTCTATTATATTTTAGTTAAACCAATCTATTTATAAATATGTTGTGTCAAAGTTGTATATACACTATGCTCTTGATTGGGAAAAGTGTATTTAAGGGATTGATTTATATGAATATAGAAGATGTAAAAAGAGATACTTCTCCAGAAAGAAGAAATATAAGAATAAATATGAGAATTACAAAGAGTCAAGAAAGATTTGTACAAGAGAACAATTTAAGTTTTACAAAGATATTTGATCATGCTTTAAAGCAGTTAGGTTATAAAGAACCAACTATTCATGATTTAAAAAATGAAAGTGATTCTGTTTTAAAAGATTCTTATAGAAAAAGTAAACCTGTAAGATATAGAAGTTCTAATATTTCTAAAAGATCAATTAAAAGGAAACATTAAAAATAAAGTTTAATAGTACTGTAGTATAGGAGAAATTATATGAATAAAGAGATAAATTTAATTATTTTAATAATATTTGCTATTTTTATGTCAAATACCCTTTTTGCATTAGATTGCCAATATCAAAAAAGTGTTTATGATAGAACTGATTCTATATTAAAGGCATTTTCTATAGATTCTGATGATGAAATAGAGCCTATAACTTATTCTATACCTGGAACTGAAAAAGCTTCAATGTATTTTTTTAATGACAATGATTTTAATGTAACTATTCAATATGATTTAAAATATCGAATTCCTACCTCTTGTTTTAGTGGTAAATGTACAAAAGAAGTAAATAATAACTTTATAAGGGAAATTCTACCTGGTTCAAACGAAATTACTTTTGATTATGCATATGGATATTATATTTCTTTATCTAATTTAAATTATAAAGAAAATGATTTTGTATACTTAAAATTAGTAGAAGATAGAATCTATACAACAATTTGTAAAGGATTAGATGATGGAGATGCTTGTTCTAAAAATTCAGATTGTGGTTCAGGAAATTGTATTTTAGGCATTTGTTCAGCTGATCAAAATTGTAATAATAATGATTGTAACTGTAATGAAAATCAATTTCAGTTTGAAAATAGTATGTGTATTGATTTTGGTTCAAAAAACATAGGTGAAAAACCAATTAGTGATAATACAAGAGAATGTATTACTAATTTTTTAGATTCAAGTGGTGTTTGTAAAGTTCCTTTTGGAAAACCTTGTGAAATAAACACTGATTGTCAAAATAATGGTTTTTGTATAAGAAATATATGTTCTCAATATCAAGACAAATGTTATAATAATGATTGTAAATGTAATGATGATGAAATTCAATATGAAAATCAATGTTTAGCAATTAAAACTGTTTTAAATGGTTCAAAACCATTGACAAATAATGCTTTAGAATGTATGTCAGGATATATTAATCCAAATACTGGTCTTTGTTCTATTACTCCTGAAGAAGAAAAAGAAATTGCTTATAATCAAGAAGTTACTTTAAATAATATTAAACAAGAAAAATGGAATAATGTAAAGGATTCACTTATTATTATAGTATTAATTTTAGTTATAATTTCACTATTAGTACTTATTTTAAAGAAAAATAAATATAAAAATTTTTATTATGACATGATTAAATCAGGGTATCCATATAAAGATAGAATAAATAAAAGAAATTATTTTATATGGATAAATAAGGAATATCCTTGTTTTTATAAAAATGATCAAAAAACACAAGAATACGTTCATAGATATGAGGCATATGAATATATTTTTAAAAAATATAAGTCTTTTTTTGAAAAAAAATATCATAGAGACGTTAAATTTAAAGATTTAGAAGTACATCATATTAATAATGATTCATTAAATTATAGTGTGAATAATTTAGTAGTGATAAGTAAAGAACAGCATAGAAATATTAAACATGCAAGGATTAAAGGAAGAATAAGTGGTTTAAAAGAGTTAATTAGAAATAAGGTTTATAATCCTCACCTTAAGAAAGATATTTTTTATATTATTTTAAAATTATTTATTAAGTGAATACGTGGTTTAAAAATGAAATATTACTTAATTAACCATTCTTGGGAATCTTTTGTAAAAACAAAAGAATATTGTGGTTTTATAGACAAAAATGAAAGAGATTTAGTTAATTTAGATGATATTATTGTATATTATGGTCAAGGAGTAATTTTTGGAATATTTAAAGTTATTAAAAAAGTAGACAATGAATTTACTTCTTGGAAAAAACCATATCCTTATCAGATTAAGCTTTCTTTATTACTTTTATCTAATAAAGGTCTTGGTGCACGTTCTTTACAAGAAAGATTTAAGCTTGCAAAGGAAGATTATACTTATAGTAATATAATAGAGTTAAGTGAAGAAGAATATAATAAAATAAAACAAGCAATAGAAGATGATAGAAAAGAGATTAGATTTGAATAGTTTTTTAATACATAATACCTTTAAAAGTGTTTAGATGTATATTATATTTATATAAAAGAAGAGATTAATCATGGCTCAAGATTTAGGTTTAGATGAAGTAAGTGATTATATAAATTCAAGATTCAATGGAAAATGATTAAAATGATGAATAGACAACAATTAGGAAATTTATTGTGGGGGATGGTTGATACAGTCTTAAGAGACAAAGTAGAAGATTATAAACCTTATGTTCTATCACTTCTTTTTTTCAAAAGATTATCTGATAACTATAAATGGGAAATTAATCATAGAAGTAAACAATTTGAAAAAGAGCACGGTAAAAAACCAACTGAAAAACAACTACAAATTATAATAAAAGAAGCTCATGATTTTATAATTCCTGAAGGTAATTTTTGGGAAGACGTAGCAAATTCTCCGTTAAATAAAATTAATGAAAAATTACATAATGCTGTTGAAGCTATTTCAGAAGCAAATAAAACAATTCTACCAAGAGGAGTTATTGATAGAGCAAAATGGAATGCACCATCTCCAGATGGTTCTGGAAAAAAAGCCATTTCACCTGAAATTGTTCAAGGGTGCTTAAATTATTTAACTCCTGTAAAATTAGATAATACAAATGTTTCTCCTGATATTTTGGGAGATGCTTATGAATATTTAATTAAGAAATTTGCTGATGAAAATAAAGGTGGAAAAGTTGCAGGACAATTTTATACTCCTCAAGAAATAGTTGAAATCATTGTTAGATATCTAAAACCAAAAGTGGGTGAAAGAATTTATGATCCAACTTGTGGTTCTGGCGGTATGCTTATTCGTTCTGCAAAATATGTTAAAGAAAAACAAGGAACAAACAAAGGTTTACATCTTTTTGGTCAAGAAATGGTTTGGAATACGTGGGCAATTTCTAATATAAATATGATTTTACATAATCTTTCAGCAAAAATAGAACAAGGAGATACTCTAAAAACACCTAAATTTAAAGTTGGTGCAGATATTGAAACTTTTGATATGGTTGTTGCTAATTTCCCATTTTCTTATGAAAACTGGTGGGGAAATGGAACTCCTAAAAAAGATAAAAAAGGAAAACCAATGCTAAATAAAGATGGAAAACCTTTATTAGAATATCCTAAAAAAGATGATTTTTCAGATCCTTTTGGTCGTTTTAATTATGGCGTTCCAGATTTTACAAAAGGAGATTTTGCCTTTATACAACACATTATTGCATCAATGGATTCTGAAAAAGGAAGAGCTGGAGTAGTTTGTCCTCAAGGAGTTTTATTTAGAGGTCAGCCAGAAAAAACTGAAGAAGAAGACGGTCAGAAAAGAAAAGCAGATGAAGAACATCTAATTAGACGAAAATTACTTCAAGGAATTAATTATGAAGGAAAAAATATTATTGAAGCAATAGTTGTTTTACCTAAAAATCTATTTTATGGAACAACTATCGATGGAGCAATAGTCTTTTTCAACAAAAATAAACCTAAAGAAATAGAGAATAAAGTATTAATGGTTTATGCAGGTTGGGAAGGCTGGTATAAAGAAGAATCTAATCTTAATAACTTAAGACCTCATGATATTATGAGAATTATTGTTCAGTTGGAATCTTGGGGAAGTGTTGAAAAAGCAAGAGAAGTTATTCCACAACATGAAACTCGTTTAAATTCAATGGTTGAAGAAAATCTTCAGTTTAGAATTGGAGAAATTGAACTTGATTATCTAGAAGAACAAGAAGAATATGACAAACTAGTTGAAGAATTAAAAACTTGTAATGATAATGAAAAAAAGAATTTTGAAAAGAGAAAAGAAAAGATTCTAAAAGAACTTACTAAAAAAGATGATTTAATTAGTGAAGCTAAAATTAAAGCAGAGCAAGAAAAAGAAGAAATCCAAAAAGTAAAAATTGAACTTCTTGATATGTTTGAAGATCCTGAAAAGAGGAAGAAATATTTTTCAGTTGTTGATATGGAAGAAATTGAAGAAAATGAATTCAATTTAAACATTCCAAGATATGTAGATACTTTTGAACCTGAAGAAGAAATAGATTTACAAGAAGCTATTACTGAATTCAAATCTGAATTTGATAGAGAAAAAGAATTAGATGAAGAATTAAAAAAAGTCCTAGAGGTTTTTAAAAAATGAAAAGTAAATTAAAAACTTCAAAATTAAAAATTATTGGAAAGTTTTCAGGCACTGGTGTCGATAAAAAAATTGATGATAAACATAAAAAAATTAAATTAGTTAATTATATGGATGTTTATAGAAATTCTTTAATTAATTCAAAAATAGATTTCCAAATAGTTACGGCTAAAGAAAAAGAATTTAAAACATATAATTTAGTTGAGAAAGATATTTTATTCACTCCAACATCTGAAACTCCTGAAGATATTGCAAGAGCAAGTGTAGTAGAAGAAGATTTATTAGATACAGTATATAGTTATCATCTTGTTCGAACCAGGTTATTCAACCCAGAAGATTTTGATAAATATTATTTATCCTATTTATTTAATTCATTTGATGTTAGAAAGCAATTAATTGTAAGGGCTTCAGGAATTACAAGATATACTTTGTCAAAAAGAGACTTTGAAACAATAAATATTTCTTATCACGATAAGCCAGAACAAGAAAAAATAGGATTCGTTCTTTCTTTAGTCGACCATAATATCGAACAAACCAAAAAAGTTATTGAAAAAGCTGAAAAGTTAAAAAAATCTATGATGCAAAACCTTCTTACTGGAAAAATGAAACCAGATGGAACTTACAGGAAAAACGAGGAATTAAAAGAAACTATTGTTGGAGAAATACCAAAAAGTTGGAAATTAATTAAAGCAAAAGACTTTTGTTCGTTTGTTACTGATGGAACTCACGATACACCTAAACCAACATTTGCAGGATTTAAATTACTAACATCAAAAAACTTAACAGGCAAAGGAATAGATTTATCAGATTCATATTTTATATCTGAAAAAGACTATAATCATATTAATAAAAGAAGCAAAGTAGAAAAATATGATGTTTTATACGGAATGATTGGAACTATTGGAAATCCAGAAATTGTTTTGTTTGATGAGGTTAATTTTGCCATTAAAAATGTCGGCCTTTTTAAAATGGACAAACAAGAACATAAATCTTTTTGGTTAAAATGTTATTTAGACTCAACAGCATACTCAAATTATGTAAGAAAAATGACTGCTGGAACAACACAATCTTTTGTAGGTTTAGGATTTTTAAGAAAAATATTGATCCCTACACCTTTTATTGATAATAAAATAAACATGGACGAAATAATTAATATAAGTTCTAAACTAAAAGTTGCAGAATTAAAATTAATTGAATCTAGGAATAAACTTCAATCATTAGAAAGACTAAAGACATCATTAATGCAAAATTTATTGACTGGCAAGATTGAAATACCTGAAATTTTAACAATTAAACGAGGAGTTGTGATTTAAAATGGCAATGATTAGTGAAAAAAAAGGAGTTGAAGCACCAGTATTTGAATGGCTTGAAAGACTTGGCTGGACTCTAAAAACTGAAGAAGATATGAAAGAATATAATAGACCTCTTTCTGATGCTATTATAGAACAAATTTTTATTGAAAGAATCGCACACATTAATGATACTTCAACAGAAAATGCAAAAAAAGTATATGATATTTTAATACAACAATTTTCAAATCCTGATTTAATCGTTGCTAATGAAGAGTTCTTAAATCTAATAAAAGATGGAATCACAACAACAATTGATAACAAAGAAATAACTTTCAGATTAATAGACTACAAAGACATCTGGAATAATTCATTGATTGCAACTACTCAATACTGGGTTCAAAACAAAAAACCAGATATTGCACTTATAATTAACGGAATCCCTCTTGTTTGTATTGAAGCAAAACAAAGAGCAAGAAGAAATACTAATTGGCTTGAAGGAGTAGAACAATTTAAAACTTATGGTCAAAAAGCACATAAACTTTACATAACAAATGCTTTTGGTGTTGCTTGTAATGGGAAATTATCTAAATATGGAACAATGGGTTCATCTTCAGTTTATTTTTTTGAATGGAAAGATACTTCAATTGTTACAAAACACAGAAATCCATTATTTTCAAATTATTTCGTTCCGATAAAAGAAATTGATGGTATTAAACACATAGATGTTTCAGATATTGAAGAAATGAAAAAATCATTAGTTTCACAATTACAACCTGAAAGAGTTATAGATTTAATCCAAAACTTCATTGTTTTTGAAAGAACTCCTGATTCTGGTATCGTTAAAAAAATTGCAAGATATCAACAATATAGAGCAACAAATAAGATAGTTGAAAGAGTTTCTGAAACAGATCTTAAACAAGGAATTATCTGGCATACTCAAGGTTCTGGTAAATCTTTGACAATGTTATATACTGCATTAAAACTAAGAAATGATGAAAGATTAAATAATCCAACTGTTTATTTAATTGTAGATAGGAAGGATTTAAGAACTCAAATAGGAGATACTTTTGAAGATTGTGTATTTCCAAACACTTCTAAACCTGAAAATATAGGACAATTAAAACATAAAATATCTTCACAACCATCAGAAGTTATAATTACAAATATACAAAAATTCAGAGAATTAGGAAAGCATAAAGATGAAAGAGATAATGTAATTGCTTTAATTGATGAAGCTCATAGAACTCAATATGGAGACTTTCAAAGCGAACTTAAAACCTCTTTACCAAACTGTAAAAGATTTGCATTCACTGGAACACCAATTCCAAAAACTCAAAGAGAATTTAGTGTAAACAAAGAAAATGAAAGAGAACCATATTTAGACAAGTATGGAATTAAAGAAGCAATTAGTGATAAAGTAACTGTTCCAATTAGATACACTTTAGGAAAACAAGAATGGTTTTTAGATAAAGAGAAACTTAAAACCGGTTTTGACGAATTAACTAAAGAATTAAGTGATGAACAAAAAAGAAAAGTAATCCAGAGAGTAAGTCCTTGGAAAGTATTCCTTAAAAAAGAAGATAGAGTAAAAGCTATTTCAAAAGACATTGCAGAAGATTTTAAAGAAAGATTAGAACCATCAGGATTTAAAGCTCAAATAGTTGCAGTAGATAAAGAAGCATGTACTCTTTATTATAATGAATTATTGAATTATTTTGAACCAAATGAAATAGCGATTGTTTTTTCAGAAACTTCATATGAAGATGATAAAAGATATGAAATGTTTAAAGACCATTATTTAACAGATGGAGACTTAAAAAAACTTCTAACTAAATTTAGAACAAAAATAACTGAAGAACAAAAAAGAAAAGGAAATAATCTGAAAATTTTAATTGTTTGTAATATGTTATTAACTGGTTTTGATGCTCCAATAGAACAAACAATGTACTTAGATAGCCCATTAAGAGACCATACTCTTTTACAAGCAATTGCAAGAACTAATAGGCCATACCAAGATAAAGAAACGCAAGTAGAAAAGAAATTTGGTAGAATAGTAGATTATGTAGGTATTTTTAGAGATATAAATTCAGCACTAAATTATGATCCAAAAGATATAGGAGAATTTCCAGATGTTGATTCACTCGCTGAAAAATTTCCTGAAGTAGTGTCAAATGCATTATCATTTTTCAATGATATTAAATTAGAAGATTCTTATGAATGTAGCATTAATATTGTAAGAAAACTTAAAGAAATTGACTTAACAGAATTTGAAAAACAATTTAAAGAAGCACTTCAACTATATGAAGCAATATCGCCACACACAATAATAATTGAAAATAAAGAATCTTATCAGTGGTTAATCACAATTTATGATATTTATTTAAGTGAATATAAAAGAAGTGATTTTAATGCAGAAATTTATGCTAAAAAAACAAGAAATTTAATTGAACAAAATTCTAAATTAATAAAATTACACAAACATCTCCCAGAAATATCAATTGATGAAAAATATTTAGATAACTTAAGTAAAACAAAATTATCTCCAGATGATAAAGCTGAAAAAATAATAAGAGATATTGAAACAGTTATAAGAAAAAATGAATTAGAAAGTCCAGTTTATAACGACTTTGCAGAAAAATTAAAAAAAATAATAGCACAAAAAGATAAAGAATCAAAATCAATAGAAGAAATTCTAAATTCACTTGAGGAATTATATAGCCATGTTGATGATATTTCATCTTTACCTGCAAGAGAAGGATTCCCAGATAAAGGAAGTTTTGATATATTTTTTGAAATAAAGACTAAAATTAATGATATAGATTTAAGATTAGTAAAGAAATTTTCAATAGATTTTGTAGAACATTACAAACAAAAAATATATCCGGGTTGGCAAGAGTATGAAAAAGAAAAACAAAAGTTACTTACTGAAATAAAGTTATTTTTGGCAGATGAAAACTTTGATCAGCTTAATTTATTGGACAATTCTGAATTAATTGAAAAAATAGGAAATAGATTTGTCAAAAACTATTCATGGAACTAAAATGAATTATGTAATTAATTTACAAAGAAGAGATGTAAAGCACGCCAGAATTAATGTTAATTATCAAGGAAGTGTTAATTTCATTATTCCTAAAGATTTTTCAGACGAAGATATTATTTCATTACAAAACAAGAAAAATTCTTGGATTACGAAAAAAATAACTGAATTAAAAGTAAATCCAAATGATTCTATTAACATAAAAAAAGGTCATATCTTGTTGCATGGAGAAAATTATAAGATCATAGACCATGAAGATACTAATTTTATTGATGTAGAAAATAAACTTATAGGGAATAAAAGATATCTAACAAATAACAATTTAGAAAAATGGTATTATCAATATTCAAAAAACTATTTGATAAATATGATTGAAAATTTATCAAAAAAGCATAAATTAAATTATAATAAATTGTTTATTAGAAAACAGAAAACAAAATGGGGAAATTGTTCACCATCAAAAAACATTTCATTGAATTGGAAAATTATACTCGTGCCAGATTATGTTAAAGAATATATTATTTTACATGAACTATTACATACTAAAATATTAAATCATTCTCAAGCATTTTGGATGCATTTATCATATAAATATCCAAACTATAATTTAGCAATTGATTGGATTAAAAAATACGGAAATAATTTATGAAAGCCCCCTCTTAATGTTCTTTTAGAAAAAGAACTAAAAGTAAAAATACTTTTTTACTTATATTTATCTTTCTGTTAGACGCTTATTAAATTATTCATCTTATTTTTATAATTTCTTTTATTTTTCTATATTTTTATATAATATTTATATAAACGTCTTACTAATAATATTAATTTATTATTTAAAAATATATTTTAAATTTAGTTTTAGTTTAAAATATAGTTTAAATAAATCTAATTTTAAAGATTCGATTAAATTAGATAAAATTTTAGATTAAGTAACATTTAAATTCTCTTTATTACTTATTATATTTATAAATAAATTAATATTTATTCAAATTAAATTTTTGATTGGAAATAAAGATAAAAGTAATTAATTTTAAAAAATTTTAATAAAATTACAAGAGGTATTCTTGTTTAATTAGATTATTATGGATAAATTTGATATTTACAATGTATTTAAGTCTAATAGAATTAATTTTATAATTAAATATTTACCTTTAATTAGTCTAATTTTATCTAATCTCTTTATAATTGTTATTTTTAGTAATTTTTTTAAATTAAATTTTGGTTTCAATTTAGTATTATTTTATTTAATTTTATTTATAATTGGTATGTTTATATCTATATTTTTATTATATACTACTTATTTTATATCTGTTAAATCTAATAAAAATGAAATTTTTGACTCAATTAATTTAACACATGAATTAAATATAGATTTATGGAATATATTTGTGATAATTCTTAAAAATATTTTTTTTAATGTATTAAATAATTTATTTATATTAATTATAATTTGGACTTGTATATTTTATATTTTGTATATTTTAAATATAATTTCATTTTATATTGATTTTATATATTTTGCTACAATGATTACAATTATAGGGGTATTTTCTGGTTTTTTTCAAATCTATCTAAAAAGTTATAAAGAAAAAATTTCTTTAAAAATATCTAATTTTTTATTTAAACCTATAAATGATATTTTAACAGATATTTCTTTTTTAAATTTTATAGATTATCATAAAGAAGATGACTGTTATTCTGATTTAGAAAGATTTATTTTAACTGAAGAAAAATTACCTTCTAGCAAAAAAGGTTATAGGCCGATTCCTTATAGTTTAATTAAAATTGTTGGAAATTCATCTAATAAAGATTATTTTAATAGTTTAGAAAGTTTAATTAAAATGAAGAAAATAAATAATATTTCTATTGAAAAACTAGATACAATGTATGAAGATTATTTTAATAATAAATTTGAAAAATTTAAATTAAATATTATTAATTTTGATTTTACTGAAACAAAAAAGTATATTTTTTCTGAATTATTTTTTTTTGAAGATTTGTTTGTAGATTTGATAAAAATAAATATTTCACAAAATCATACTAATAGTAATTATAATTATGATAAACATTATTCTGATTTTCAAAAAAATTGTTTAAATTATCTTATTGAAATAATATTTAATAAATAATTATAATTTAGTAAAGTAATCTATCTAAATTATAAAACTCTTCTAATTATAGGATATTTATCAATTAATTGTGATATTAATGTAATTCGTCCTTTTTTTTCAGTAATAATATTATATACTGTATCATTAATTCTAGACCCCATAAACCAGATTTTAGCAGTAGGTTCAAGTTCGTGTCTTTCTTTCATCTTTTTAATATCATCACTAGTTATTGGTCCTTTACAAATTTCTATAAATACTTTTATTTCACCTTTATTATTTCTACCTACTATGTCACATTCAATGCCATTAATTATTTCTTTCTTAAAACAAAGAGTTGGTAAAAAAGATTGACCTGTCTTATATATAGGTATATTTTTGTTTGTATTATTATTTAATAAATCTCTAATAATACTTTCAAAAAGATCATCTAAATGAAATTTAATTGGTTTTACAAGATATTGAGTTATTTTTTTAGAATATTCTTGGATTGAAAGTATGTTTGTTTTTATTTTCCAATCTAAAAATAAGTTTGATTTATCTAATTCAATTATTCCTTCTTGATCCATTAATTCTAAAATTGGTTTCCAATTAAATTGCAAAATGCCTATAGCTGTATTAGATGGGTTACCAGAATTATTTTGTGCCATACTAAATATAGATAAGTCTTTTTTTAAAATTAATTCAATATCTTTTTCTGGTAAAGAAGGAGGGAATTTTCTAGAATTTAAAAAAGTGTTTAAGATTAAGTTTATCTTTTCTAGATTTTCTTTTTTAATAGTTTTTAGATTCATATATAATTTCATATCTTCCTTAACATATCAGAAACTTTCTTGTACCTTTAAGGTAAGCTTGTATAACCTGTTAAAACTTGCATCATTATTTATACATCCTACAAGAAAATGCTTCTCTAAAAATAATAAGGTCCTTGATACAGAAGATCTTTAAAACATCTAATTTTTTTGCTAAATTTGTGGCTATATTAGGAATTGCTAAACTTAATATTATCTTTTTTCTTAAGTTTCCATTTATTACAAGTGCAAGTTCTTTTTCTACCATATAAATATTAAGAGTTACATAAGTATATTTAAGTTTTACTTAATTGTAGCTGTTAGAAAGCTTTTAACAATATATTATATTATGAAAAACAAACAAAAAATAACAATATATCTATTAATTGCCACTTTTTTCTTTGCAATTATTAATATATTTTTACAATTTTTACTTAAAAATAATCTATTTTATAAATATAAGCTTTCATTTAATATTATGAAAGTAAAACCTTTTATTAAATGGGCTGGTGGAAAAACACAGCTTATTAATAAAATTGAACCAGAACTACCTATAACAATAAATAGATATTTTGAACCATTTTTAGGTGGAGGGTCAGTTTTATTATTTATACTTCAAAAATATAACCCTAAAGAAGTAATTGTTTCTGATGTTAATTATGAACTTATTAATACTTATAATATTATTAAAAATAATGTAGAAGAGTTAATTAATTATCTTGAAATATATAAAAATAAACATTCTGAAAAGTTTTATTACACTATAAGAGGACTTGAAAGTACTACTACAAAAAAACTAAAAATAAAAGTATTAAGTGATTCAAATTTAAGTGAAATTGAAAGTGCTGCAAAATTTATATATTTAAATAAAACTTGTTTTAATGGACTTTATAGAGTAAATAAAGAGAATAAATTTAATGTTCCTTTAGGAAAATATAAAAATCCAGAGATATATAATAAAGAAAATCTATTAAAATTATCAAAACTTTTAAAAAACATTGAAATTAAATGTTTTTCTTATGAAAAAATAAAAGATTTAGTTAAAAAAGATGATTTTATATATTTTGATCCTCCATATGATCAAATAAACAATAATAGTTTTACTACTTACACAGAATTCGATTTTACTAGAAAAGATCAAGAAAAATTAAAAGATTTCTTTGATTTTTTAAATAAAAAAGGATGTAAGGTTCTTTTAAGTAATAGTTCTACAGATTTTATTAAAAGTTTATATAAAAATTATACTATAAAAGAAATCGATGCAAGAAGAATGATAAATTCAGATTCAAGTAAAAGAGGAAATATTAAAGAAGTTTTAATAAAAAATTATAAGTAATACCAATGTTTTTCTAAATTTTCACAATATTTTTTATTTTTTTTATTTTCTTTATTTGTATAATTAGCTTTTGGAGGCTGACCTTTACAAACACTCATACATAAATTATCAATTTCTTTTGTATTATCTATAAATTGTCTAATCCAACCTTGATAAAATAATATTGGTGGGTCAAAATTACTTTCTTTATTGTAATTATATTCTTGTTCAATAATAAATAATTGAGATAAAATTGCAATTATTTCTATATTATTTAATGAGTGTTCAAATTTTTCATTTTTGATAATTTCTATTTCTTCTAAGGGGTCATTTCCATAATATATATTGTCAAAAATAGTAAATAATTTTTCTTTTAAATCAGTTCTAGATCTTACTCTTAAATTTAGGTCAATCATTACTCTTAAATGATTTGGTCTAAATTCTCTATTTCCTTCTTTTAAAAATATTTGAAAATTTTTATTAATGTCATAATTTTTAAATTGTTTTGTTGGTCTTAAGATATAAATTTCAACTTCTTTTAAATTAAAGATAGTTTTTTTCTCACCTATTTTTAATTTTTCAATAATTTTAAATACATCTTCTTTTTTCATATTTATTACCTTATAGATATTAACTAAACATAACTTATAAATAAGTATCTTTTATTATTTTAATTCGGCCAGCTACCCTCTTTAGAAAAAGATATATACATTTACTATTATATATTTATATGAACTATTATAATTCTTCAGATTTTAAATTATACAAAGGAAATTGTATAGATATTTTAAAGAAACTACCTGAAAATTCAGTAGATTTAATTTTTGCAGATCCTCCTTATTTTCTTTCAAATAATGGTATTTCTTGTAAAGCAGGAAAAATGGTTTCTGTAAATAAAGCAAAATGGGATGTTTCTTCTGGTTTTGAAAAAGATTTAGAATTTAATTTAAATTGGCTTTTTGAAGCAAAAAGAGTGCTAAAAGATAATGGTAGTATTTGGGTATCTGGAACAATGCATAATATTTATCAAATTGGATATGGTTTTCAAAAACTTGATTATCATATATTAAATGAAATAAGTTGGTTTAAACCAAATGCACCTCCAAACCTAAGTTGTAGATTTTTTACACATAGTCATGAAACTTTATTGTGGGCTAGAAAGGATAAATCTTCAAAACATAAATTTAATTATAATTTAATGAAAGAATGGGATGATAATATAAGTGAAAGTGGAAAACAAATGAGAAGTGTTTGGTCTATACCTTTAACTTCTAAGTTTGAAAAAATTAATGGCCCTCATCCAACTCAAAAACCTATAGAACTCTTAAAAAGAATTATTTTATCTTCTACTGATAAAGGAGATTTAGTATTAGACCCATTTAATGGTTCTGGAACTACTGGTATTGTATCTAAGATGTATGGTAGAAAATATATTGGAATTGATCTTGAGAATAAATATCTTGATTTAACTATTAAAAGATTAGATTCTATTAAAAATAAAATTATTGTTACTGAAAGGCAGGGTGCATCTAAGTTTTGATAATTTTAAACTTTTTGAAAAGATTTTAAGTTTTTTCTTGTAATTTCTTTGTTATTTTTTTTTTTAAATAAAAGATATAATTAAATAATATATGAGTTTTATATATTATTATAAATATAAAATAAAGAGGGATTATTATTAAAACTATAAAAATAATATCTTTTGACGTTTCAAATACTTTATTTATGGATAGTGATCCAAATTTGTTATTTGAAATATATAAAAGTGAATTTAAAATACTAAAAAAAGAAAATTTTACATTAACATATAATAATTATCTTAAGGCTGTTGAAGAAACTTGGAGAGATTTTCAAAATAGTAAATATAAAGAAGATGCTTTTTTAAAAGTTTTATTAAAAAAAATTAATATTAAATATACTAAAAGTCTATCTAAAGCAATTTCTGAAAATTATAATAATATAATAAATAATACCAAAGAATATACTTTAAAAAATAAATTTTCTAAAAATACTTTAAAATTAATAAAATACTTAATAAAAAAAGATTATATTCTTGGAATTATTAGTGATACAAAAACTAGTTGGATTAAAGATTGGGTTAAAGAAAATAAATTTAATAATTTTAAATATTTTTCATTATCTAATGAAGTAGGTGGAAAGAAGGCATCTGGTAAACCATATGTTGATTTTATTAATAAAATTAAATTAGATGGTTATTTACCTTCAAATGTTTTACATATAGGGGATTTATCTGTTGATATTGAAGCTAAAAAATACGGTATTAATTCAGTTTTATATAATCCACTTAAATTACCTTATAAACATTTTTTATATAAACCAGATTATGTAATTGAAGATTTAATTGATGTTATCAATATAATTAATAAATAGATTATAATTTAAAATTAAATTATTTTTAATCTATTTATTATTTTCTTTTTTTTAAGATTTTAAGTTTTTTCTTTACAGATATCAAAAGATAAAACACTCCTTTATGGCCAACTACCTAAGAAAGATTTTTAAACATAAAACATCAATAATATATGATAATTATGACTGAACAAATCAAAGATACTATTATACAAAATATTTCTTTTAATTCAAAAGAAATTGAAAGATTACAACACGAAAAAGATCCACTTTATAGTTTAAAAGATAAATTATTAGATAATATTTATTTAAATAATATAGATTTTGTAATTGATAATTTAGATGATTTTTTAGATTTAATGTCATATGATGCAGATTTAAGTAGATATAAAGATGATTTTTATTCATTTGTATATAATTTTTATAAACTATCTAAAGATAATAGAACTAAAACTGATGTTAAAGATATTTTTATACAGATATTTAACACTATGTGGGATATTGTTGCTGTAACTAACTTTAGAGAAGATATTAAACAATATTATATTACAAATAATAAAAGTATAGAAAATATTAATTTATATTTTTCTTTAGAATTAAGTGTATTAAAAGATAAATTTATTGAATTGTTAGATACTTTTGATGATATGTTTGCTATTACTGATTTTTTTAATGATACTGAAACTCAAGAATTGATTAATAAGAGTATTTAATGTTGTTAATATGTTTAAAAACTGTGGAAGAAACTGTTGAAGAAACTGTGGTACAATCTTTGGATGTCGGGGTAAATATCTTTTTAAAAATATTAAAATTAATTAAGTATAATAATAAAATTACTTTTCCTACCACTAAACTATATCAAAATGATGTGTATACTACCTCAATGACTACCTCAATGACTACCCCTATCACTACCTCAAAAGATCAAAATAATAAATTAAGGATATTAGAATTATTAACAAGTAATCCTTATTTAACACAAAAGGATATTGCAGGATATATTGGATTAACAACAGATGGGGTTAAATATCATATTGTTAATTTAAAGAAAAGAAATAAAATAAAAAGAAAAGGGTCAAATAGAAAAGGATATTGGGAAGTTATAAATAAGACTAAATAAAATTTTAAATTGTGAGAAATACAAAAAATGAATGTGGGCATTTTTATATTTTCGATAATTTTAAACTTTTTGAAAAGATTTTAAGGTTTTTTTCAATTTATTAAGATTTGTTATATTAAGTTATGGTTTTTGTTTTAAAAAAATTACAATATATTTTAATTTAGGTATTTATAGTTAAAAGTAACATATTTAAACGTTATGTATGTAAATATATATAATTTTAGATTTTATGGAGGAATTATTTATGCATAAAAATTTATCTAAATTTAGTTTTTGGAAATTTAATAATATAAATAATAAAATAAATTCTACTGATTCTCCTTGTTCTGGATGTGTTGGATGTAGTGGAGATGGGCCTTCTTGTGATGGAGGTAGTGGAAGTTGTGATGCTGATATCAAATTAGCTCAAACTTCTTGTTCCGGTTGTTCAAGTTGTGGTAGTTGTGGTGGATCTTGTAGTGGAAATTAGATTTATTTATGGCTAAATTTTATGCTCAATGGCACATTACAGCAAGTTGTGATCAAAGATGTAAACAATGTTATATGTTTGATTCTCCAACTTATAAAGATGAAATAAAAAATCAGCAAGATTTTCAGGGATTTAAAAAAATATTTAATAATTTTTTAGATTTTTGTCATAAATTAAATGTTGAACCACATATTGTTTTTACTGGTGGTGACCCATTATTACATTCTGAGTGCATGCTATTTTTTAAATATTGTTTTGAAAATAAAGTTCCATTTTCAATTTTAGGTAATCCTTATCATTTAAATCAAAAAAATGTTGATTTATTAAAAAAATATGGTATTACTTCTTATCAGATGAGTTTAGATGGATTAGAGAAAACTCATGATTTTTTTAGAAAAAAAGGTAGTTTTAATGAAACAATAAAGAAATTTAATTTATTGAAAGAAAATAATATTAAATCTGTTTGTATGTTTACTTTAAGTAAAATTAATAAAGATGAATTAATTCCTTTAATTAATTTTATAAATAATAAAGTAGATGTGTTTGATTTTTCTAGATTAGTTCCTACTGGTTCTGGATCTAAACTAAAAGATGAAATGATTAATTCTAAAGAATATAGACAATTATTATTAAATATTTTAGATCAATATTTAAATTTTGTGGAAACTAATACATCTACTACTTTTGGACGTAAAGATCACCTTTGGAAATTATTATATTCTGAATTAGGATTATTAAATATATTCCCTAAAGAAGATATAGTTTATGATGGTTGTCATGCAGGTATAACTCATATAACTATATTATCAGATGGTAAAATTTTGCTTTGTAGAAGATTACCCATAATTTTAGGTAATGCTTTATATGATAGTATTTATGATGTTTTTATTTATAATTCAAAAATAAATAAGTTTAGAAAAGTAGAAAAAAGAAAAAAATGTAAAAATTGTGAGTTATTAAGGTTTTGTAGAGGATGTCCTGCAATTGGATGGGCTTTAACTGGAGATATGTTTGCAGAAGATCCTCAGTGTTGGAAATGATATTATGAGAGTATTAATTATTAGTAAATTTCCTCCTATTCAAGGTGGTGTTTCTACTAAAATGTATTGGAATACAAAAGAGTTATCTAAATTTGTATCGATAGATATTTTAACTAACTCTTTTGATGTTGAGAACCAATATAGAGAAAATATTACTTTTTTGGATGATAACTTAACTCATAATAAAAAAATAAGATTATATTCTACAAATAAATTTAATCTTCCTGCATTTATTCCAAACTATAATCCTATAGACATTAAAATGATTAATAAAGGAATTAGTTTGTGTGAAACTAATAAATATGATTTAATTATAGGTGATTATCTATTACCTTATGGATTTGTTGCTAATTATTTATCAAATAAATATAAAATTCCATATATTGTTGGTCATGCCGGAAGTGATTTAACAAGATTACTACATTCTAATCATTACAATTTAGTTTTATCCAAAATTTTAACTGAAGCAAATGGAATAATTACTTTCAAAGGGGGTAAAAGATTATTTAAAAATTTAAATAATAAAAAGATTTTTGAATCTGAATATAGTGTGCCTATAAATTATTTTAAAAAATATAAATTACTTAAATTTAATTTAGATAATTATTTTAATTTAAAAAGTCCTATCTATTTGCATGTAGGTAAATTGACCAAGTTTAAAGGAATTATAGAATTAATTAATGCTTTTAGTAAAATTAATTTTAATTATACATTAGTACTTTTAGGGAACGGTAAACATAAAAAGTTAATTGAAAAACACGCATTAAGAAAAAAAGTTAATATTATATTTATGGATTTTGTGCCTCCTTGGTTAATGCCTTCAATTATTAATAAATGTGACTACTTTTTATCTGTAGAACATAATTTTGGTGTAAGTATACATGCTCCGACTTCTTTTAAAGAGGCAATGGCATTGAAAAAAGTATGTATTTTAGGAAATCAACTTAAAAATTTACCTAATAGTGATTGTTGCCTTTTAGTAGATACATCTGATATACGTAATTATATAGATGTTTTAAATAAAAGTAATTCAATTAGTAAGCAAGAATATAATAAATTAGCTAAAATTAGCTATGAATATATAATTCAAAATGATTCTTTTGAAAATAATATTAATAATTTAGTTAAATTTATGAAAGGTATAATAAATGATTATAGAAAGATTTGATTTTTTAAAACATAATAAATTATTAGATGATTATTTGAAAAGTATTGAAAAAAATGATTTAATTTTTGTATTTAGTTTATTTCAATTAGAAATGTTAAATACTACTAAAGAAATTAATTTGATTATTAATAACAATAAAATAATAAATTTGTATTATGTTGATAATGTAAATAGTGTTATTAGATTTCTTTACGAATATCCTATTAAAGAATATGATTTTTTAAAAAAATATAATTCCGTGGGAATTTCTTTTTTAAATGAATCTAATTTTAATAAATTAAAATTAAAAAGATTTTATTATGCCAGTGAAATGATAATCAATAATAAGGATATTATCTTATTAGAAAATAAAGGCTTAAAAAATGTTTTCAAAAAAATTAATCATTTTAAAAACAATTATAAATATAGTTTTGAATTGTTTGATAAAAATAAAGTTTTAAAAAAAGATTTGCTTAACTTTTTTATAAAATGGAAAGAATATGCATTAGAATATAGAAATAAATTAAAAGCAAATGTTAAAAATGATTTTAATTTAATAAATTTAATTTATGATAATAGTTATTATGTTGATAATGGTATTATTAAAGGAATAATTTTAAAAGTAGATTCTGAAATAATTGGCGTGTGTTTTTATATTTTTTCACCTAATCAAAAATATAGTATTAGTTTAACATCTAAAGTTAATGTTAAATTTAGTGGAGCATCTGAATATCTTCATTATTTAGCTTGTAAAAATCAATTTTGTGAAAAAGATGTTATTTTTCAAAATATTGGTAATTTGCCTTATGGTCCAATTAATAGATTTAAAGGAAAATTTAATGGTTCAATAATTAAAATTTATTTCGGAATTTATTATGAGAAAGAAGGTTTTGAAATAAGAAATGTAGATTATTGGATTTTTGATCATATATAATAATTTTTTTTATAATGGATGTTATTGCATGGCCTTTAGTTTTATTTAGAAACCTTTTATTATATTTTCCAATAGTTTTATTAATTGTAAGTAGTTTTATCTTCTTTTATTCTTTTTTTGATAATTTTAAACTTTTTGAAAAGATTTTAAGGTTTTTCTTTACAGATTAAAGAAAAAAGTCCTTTTATAAGCTACTTAAGAAAGCCTTTTAAACATAAATCCTCATATATCTATTACACTTGATTAAATATGATCTATAACCTTTACACTGTAGCTGATAAAAAACAAGTAGGAAATAAAGCATATAACCTAATGCTTTTAAAAAGAGCAGCCTATAATGTGCCTAATGGTTTTGTTCTCTCTAGAGATTTCTGTAAAATAATAAAAAAATCTTTTTCTCTTAATCTAAAGAAACAAATTAAAGATTATTTAAAACAAATAGACTATGGAGGAGAATTATACCCTTTAGTTGTTAGAAGCTCCTCAATCTATGAAGACTCTGTAAAACAATCTTTTGCAGGACAGTTTACCTCAATTACAAATATAAATAATGAAAAAGAACTATTTTTAGCAATATCTAAAGTTATTGCTTCAGAAAAGAAAATATCTTTAAAATCATATACTAATAAAAAATTAAAAGATACCTTAGCTGTAATTATACAAAAACAAATAATACCAAAACTATCAGGTGTATATTTTACAAAAAACCCAATAACAAATAAAGGTTTTTTAATAGAACATGTAAAAGGACATCTAGAAGAAATGGTTTCAGGAAAGAAAAATTCTTTAAAAATTAATACAACTAAACAATTAAATAAAACTTTTAAAAAATTATATCTAGAAGGAAAACAAATTGAACAATATTTTAAATATCCTCAAGATATTGAATTTGCAATAGATAATAAAGACAGAATTTGGTTTTTACAAGCAAGAAATATTACTACTTTAAAAAATATTAAAAAAATAATAGTAAATAAAGCAAAAAACCAAAAAGAACTAAAAGGTATAACCCTTTCAAATGGTTATGCTAAAGGAAACATAGAATATGTTTCAGATGCAACTGACCCTAAAGAAGCTTATAAAATATTTAAAAAAGGAAATATTTTAGTTACTTATGTTCTTTTTCCAGAATATGACCCTATTTTTAAAAAAGCTAAAGCTGTTATTTGTGAAGTTGATTCAATAACCTCACATCCTGCAATAGTTGCAAGGGAAAATAATATACCTTGTATTGGTGGTATTAATATTTCAAAATTATTAAAAGAAACAAATAATTTTGATGAAGTTATAGTTGATGGAAAGAAAGGAAAAGTATATTATTCTCCAAAATTAAAAATTTTAGTTAATAAAGAAAAGTCTTTATTTAAAATGATAAAAATAATTAAAACGAAAGAATTTGAAAATGATAAAAAGGAATTAACTAAGTATATTTTATCTTTAGATTATATAAATATTGAAATAAAGTTAAAAAATATGGTTAAATTTATGCAAGATAACTTTAAAGAGTATCTTAAGGCAAAAAATAAAAATAATTTAAATCTAGCTTCTTCCTATTTTAGAAATCTTGTGCCTTTTTTACAAGAAGGTTTTTATAAATTATTACTTAAGGAATATTCAAAAGAGGACATTATTTCTTCTTTTACAAGAATTGATCAAGGTAAAAAACCAGTAACTCCTTTAGAAAAGAGTTATAAGGTAATTAGAAAGTATATCCAAGAGATGGATAAGAATGCAACTATTGATGGTAAACATCTTTGGGATTTAGATTTTAAGTTTTAAATTTTTCTCCTTTTTCTTTATTATATTTTAGGATAATACGATCTGTTTATAAATGTTATTATGTCTAATGTATGTACAACCGATGTATATTGTGAGGATTATGAATATAGAAGATGTAAAAAGAGATACTTCTCAAGAAAGAAGAAATGTTAGAATAAATATTAGAATAACAAGAAGCCAAGATAAGTTTGTACAAGAAAACAACTTAAGCTTTACAAAAATATTTGATTCTGCTTTAAAACAACTAGGTTATATAGAACCAAGTTATAGTGATTTAGAAAAAGAAGATAAAATATATCTTAAAGATTCTTTTAAAGAAAGATATAGAACTTCTAAAAGAAGAATAAGAAGATAATAATTTTTAAAAAAAGGTTTTAAATATGGAAAAAAGAAATAATTTTAATATACAAAAGATAACAGGAGTTTTTTTAATATTTTCATTAATTTTAATGTTTACTTTACAAACTTCTTTTGTAAATGCACAAGAAGGAGAAGTAATAAAATCTAACCCTCTCCTAAAAGAAGATTTTTTAAAAATAAATAAAATAATAAATAAACCTTTTTTAGAAAGAACTTCTTTTAATCCAGAAGATCAAAGATCTAATTATGTTCAAGGAGAAATCTTAGTTAAATATAAAGATGAAAAAATAAATATTAATTCCTCAAAAGGAGAAAATAATGCAAATATATTAAATAATAATTATTCTTTAAAAACAATTTCAAGATTTAAAGAAAATAACTTATCTTTATTAAAAATAGAAGATAATAAAACTGTTGAAGAAAAAATACAAGAACTTGAAAATAATCCAGATGTTGAATATGCTCAACCAAACTATGTTTATTATCCTTTTGTAATACCAACAAATGATACTTATAAAAATAATTTATGGGCTCTTGAAAATACAGGACAAACAGTTAATGGTACTTCTGGAACATCAGGTGCTGATATTGATATTTTAAATGCATGGTCAATTTTTGAAAATTCAGAAGATATTATAGTTGCTGTTATTGATACTGGTGTTGCTTATAACCATCCTGATCTATTAGGAAATCTATGGGATGGAACAAATTGTAAAAGTGATACTGGAAGTGCTTTAGGCTCTTGTCTTTCAGGTTATGATTTTTCAGATAATGATACAGATCCACTTCCTACAGGAAGCTCTCATGGAACACATATAGCAGGAACAATTGCTGCTGTTAAAAATAATAATAAAGGAATTATAGGTGTTTCACCAAAAACCAAAATTATGGCTATTAAAGCTGGAGATTATTCTTTTGATTCTGCAAATTTAATAAAATCTGTAAACTTTGCAAGACATAATAATGCACATGTTATTAATGCTAGTTGGGGTGGACCTGGTTATGATGCTGCTTTAAAATCTGCAATTGATGCTTTTGATGGTGTCTTTATTGCTGCTGCAGGAAATAGTGAATTAAATCACTCAGTAACACCAATCTATCCTTGTGATTATACTTCTGCAAATATTATATGTGTTGCAGCAATTGATCAAACAGATACTCTTGCTTCTTTTTCAGATTATGGTGCTGTTTCAGTTGATGTTGGAGCTCCAGGAGTTAATATTTTAAGTTTTATATCTGAATATGAAATTTATGATCAAGATTTTCAAGCAGTAGCTGATGGAAGTATACCTGCTTCTTGGACAAGTGAAGGAACTGGTAATAACTGGGGTGTTTATGATTTTGGTGGCTCTGATGGAAAGGTATTATATGGAGATTTAGCAAATCCTTATGCAAATAATGCAAATACAACAGTAACTTCTCAAACAATAAATCTTAGTGGAGAAGAAGGTGCTGCTATTGAATTTTTTACTCAATGTGATACTGAGTATAATACTTCTGATTGGACAGATTATATGGCTTTAGAAGTAAGCTCTAACGGTTCAACTTTTACTGAAATTTCAAGATGGGATGAACCTGAATTAGATTCTGATGCAGATTCTACTGGTTCTTCTGCAGCTTATCTTTATGAAGTTATACCTTCTGAATATCTAACAAGTAATTTTAAATTTAGATTTAGATGGGTTACAAATGCTTCTGATAATGCCTATGAAGGTTGTTTAGTTGATGATGTTATTATTTATATGTTTACAGATGGTTCTGAAGAAAATTATGGTTACATGAATGGAACTTCTATGGCAGCTCCACATGTTGCTGGACTAGCTTCTTTAATTTTAGGAAAAAACCCTTCTCTTTTACCAGCAGATGTAAAAGAATTAATTTTAGATCATGGAGACTCTCTTGCTTCTCTTTCTACAAAAACAGTTACAGGAAAAAGAATAAATGCATATACTTCTTTACAAAACACACCTAGTTATTATACAGCACCAATAACAACAGCACAAGGAAACTTTAATGATTGGAATACTCAAGTACAAAATGTTATTCTTACCTGTGTTGCAAGTGAAAGTACAAGTTGTAAAAGTATAAGTTATTCTTTAAACAATCAAGATTACAATGTTGTTTCTTATTTAAATTTTATAACAGATACAAACTCAATAAATGTTTCAATAACAGAAGATGGAAACAATAGTTTAGAGTTTTATTCTACAAGCTTTCAAGATTTAAACGGAGATGTAAATCAAGTATATGTCTTAATAGATAAGGTAGCAGTTACTTTTAATCAAGAAATTAACCCTGGACTTTTAGATTATCAAAATCAAGACTTTAATATTTCTTTTATAGTTGATTTTAGTGTTTCAGGAAAGAAAGATGCAAACTTTTCAATAAATTCTCAAGCTATTGAAAGTATGTCTTTAGGTTCTGATGGAAATTATTATATCCCAATAGATGTTTCGTCTTTTTTAGATGGAAACCATACAATAGATTATAACTTTAGTAATAATGCAGGAAGTAATGTTTCTTTAGAAACTAATTTTTTAATAGATACAACTCCTCCAGTAACAGATATTAATTATACACATACAGGATGGTTAAACCAAGCACCTGCAATCTCTTTAGGATGTACAGATAATAATTCTTCTTGTTCTATTAATTATTCATTAAATGGTAGTGATTTTAATAATACACAAGATACAAACATTATTATTTATCAAGAGATATTAGCTTTAGGAGATGGAAATCATTCACTTTCTTATTTTTCAGTTGATGGTGCTGGAAATACAGAAACAACAACTACTGTGTATATACCAATAGATAGTAATTCTCCAATCATAAATTCTTTACAAACAGGAATAATTGATCTTGATTTTTTCTATGGTGTTGATCAAAACATAAATCTTACTCTTAATACCTATAATGACTATAACCTTGAAACCTCTTCAGGACTTAAAACAATATTTATTAAAAATAAAGATGAAAATAATAATTTTTTAGAAGAATGGACAGAGTTAAGTTTAGCAGAAGACCTTAACTGGTATGTTAATACTGGTTCATTATGGGATCTTAATTTTGAACCTATTTACTTAAGCTTAAAAGCACAAGATAACCTAGATAATAATGGACCTGTTTATGATCTTCCTTACCCTGTAATACTCTATAAAACATCCTTTATAGAAGGTCTTTCTTTAAACTCTACAAATTTTCAAGAGATAGAAGACTTTCAAAGAGTTAATCCTTTGGTTTTTGAAAAAGAAAACTTAGGAAAATTAACTTTTAATCAAGATATTAATCTTATGGACTTAAGTGTAGTTTCTTCTCTTTTAGATATTAATAGTGCTTTAAATATTGGACAAGAAGAAAGCCTTAATAATTTTATTGATCTTAACACCTCTCTTGTAGAAGTTTTAAAAGATTTAAACGCTGTTGTTACTCTTTATAATCTTAGTTATTTAGAGGTTCCTAAGATTTTACATATTGAAGATGGAGTTATTTTACAATATTCTTTAGAAGATGCAAACATTAATGGTAATTTTTCATATGTTGATAATAACTTAACCTTTGATGCTCAAGGTTTTAGTAAATATGAGATTGATGGTACTTTACCTTTAATAGATTTAAATGTTTTTAATACTGAAAATACAGTTATTAATGATATTAATGCTACAATAGATATAAATGTAAGTGAATTTTCATATTGTAGATATTCTTTAGAAGATTTAAATTTTTCAGAAATGAATAATGTTTTTCAAAAAGAAATAGATGTTAATGGAACTATTGAGGTTTATGATCTTAATGGTTTTACAGACTATAATGTTTTTGTAAGATGTCTTGATAGAGCAGGAAATGAAAGTCAGGCAGAAGAGTTTAGTTTTAAAACTTTAGAAGATACCACTCCTGCTATTCTTTCTTTAACAAACCTTACAAAAACACAAACAACAGCTCAAGTAATTGTTAATACTAATGAGAGAGTTGTTTGTAGAAGTGCTGTTACTGATGTTAATTTTACTAGTATGCCTGATGTTAATGTTTTAATAACAACTGAGAAAGGGGAAGGTTCTGGAAATCTTTCTTTAAGTTCTTTAAGTGCAGGAACTGCTTATACTTTCTATGTTTCTTGTTTAGATGTTAATAATAATGAGGCAAAAGAATCTTTAGGCTTTACAACTACTGCTGCATCATCTTCTGGTGGTGACTCTTCTGGAGGTTCTTCTGGTGGAGGAGGTGGTGGTTTTTCTCCATCTCAACCATTAACTGATGGAGTAACTGTTCTTTCTGAAAATACTTTTGAAGTTTTAGAAGATAAAGAAACTCTTGAAAATCTTTTAAAACAAATGAAGAATGATTTAGAAGAAGATATTTTCACTGAAGACGAAATTGAAAAAATTATTGAAAATACAAAAGATTTCAGTTTTGTAATGGAATCAAGGCTTGAAGAAGTTATTTTAGATGGTAAGAGAAGTTATAAGACAATAGTTTCTTTTACTGTTAAAAACAATACTGGAAAAGATAAAGAAAATATTAAAGTTGTAATTGAAGTTCCAAAAGAAATTGCTTTAAGTGCATCTATGATAAGCTCTGACTTTTCTTTTAATGTTTTAAAAGATGATCCAATAATTGAGTTTATTGTTCCTTCTATTAAACCTTCTCAAGAAGTTGTTGTTTCTTATGATGTTAATTTAGAAAAATCAATTGTTCTTGAAGATATTAATTTTGCACCACCAGTAGTTTCAGACTTTTCAGTTGTTGAAAGAGAAGTTTCTTCAGGAAATACTGTTGTTTGTACTTTAGAGTATGATCCTGTATGTGGTTCTGATAATAATACTTATTCAAATGCTTGTCATGCACAGGTTGCTGGAGTTTCTGTTTTGTATAGGGGTGAGTGTGTAGAAGAAGAGGTTGTTGTTGTAGAGAGTAAAGAAAATAATTTTAAAGATGTTCTTCTTTATGGAGGATTGTTTTTATTAGTTGTTTTAATTGCTGTTGGGTCTTTAAGTTTGTTTAAGAAAAAGAAAAAGATTGATGAAATAAAAGAAGAGGTTTAGAGTTTTTTAAAAATATTCTTTAAACTCTTCAAACATCTTTCTTGCTGTTTCTTTTAAAGTGTCTGTTGTAAAATAATTATCTACATCTTCTTTTTTAATCCATTTATACCCTGAGATTTCTTCTTCTTGTATTTTAATCTCTTGATTTGGTGGGTTTATTTTTGCAAGAAAAACTTCTCCAGTTGATCCTCTAAACTTTAAGTTTCTTTCAATTATTCTTTCTTTTGTATGTTCCCATTTGTATTCTATCTTTGATTTTGCAATAATTTCTATATCAAGATTTAGTTCTTCTTTAATTTCTCTTAATATTGCTTTATCTGAAGGCTCGTTTTCTTCAACACCTCCAGCAGGAGTTTTACAAAACCTGTTTGCAAGTGCTGAAAAGACAACTATAAATTCTTTATTTTCATTTACAATATATGCTGTAACTTCTTTTCTAAAAGGTAATTTTTCTATATCCATAATTAATTTTATAATTAATTGTGTTTTTAAACATAACTTATTTTGTAGATTATTAGAAAATTATCAAAAAGGTAGTCTTTTGACACTATTAATTAAAAAAGTATCACTCATGATACTTTTAAGTTAAAAAGTATCAAAAAGAGGGTATTTTGATACTGAAAAATTTAATATTAATAACTATACTACCAGTTATCAAAAGATAAAAAATCCTTTTATGGTCAGGTACTTTGGAAAGGTTTTTAAACATAAATAATCTTCTATTATTATACTTAGAAAAATTATTTGTGATTAAATAATTTAAAAGAATAATAAATATAAAAAGTAGAATAAATATTATGACTAAAGAGATCATTTCTAAAAATAATAAATTTTTATTGTATAAATCTCCAGATGGAGAAGTAAAATTAGATGTTTATATTTATAATGAAAATATATGGTTAACTCAGAAAAGGATTGCAGAATTATTTGGAGTTGAAGTTCCTGCAATATCAAAACATCTAGATAACATATATAACGATAAAGAATTAGATAAAAAAGCAACTATTTCCAAAATGGAAATAGTTCAAAAAGAAGGAACTAGAGATGTTAAAAGAAATGTTGATTTTTATAATTTAGATGCAATAATATCAGTAGGATATAGAGTAAATTCATCTAAAGCAACTCAGTTTAGAATATGGGCTACAAAAGTTTTAAAAGAATACATAATTGAAATTTAAAATTTATTATGGTTGAAATAGAATTTATTGTATCAAAAGAAGAAGATTTAAAAAATTGGCTTAAATTTATTAAAAACTCTAGTGCTTATGGTAATGATTGGTTTAAAGATTATCCAGAGAATTTTAAAAATTCTTTAATAAGTGCATCTGATTCTAAAAAAGTTGAGTTAATAGATAAATACACTAAAAAGTTTTATTCTAAAAAGTATTTAACTAATTTCTATAATTCTAATCTAAAATTGAATAAATATAAGGATGATATAATAAATAAATTAGAAAAGATTCATAAAAATAAATTTCCTGTTAATAAAGTATATATTAAATATAATACTTTTGTTGCTTGTCCTTATGAATTTAGAAAAAACCAAAAGTGGTTTGGAATATTTATTTATACTGAATATGTGGATAAATATCTATTTAGAGTTGTAATTCATGAACTTATGCATTTATTTTTTCATAGTTATTTTTGGAACATTTGTAAAGAAAATAATTTATCTGAATCTGAAATTCACGATATTAAAGAATCTTTTACAGTAATAATTAATGAGGAATTTAAAGATTTAATAGAAATAAAAGATAATGGTTATCTTAAACATTCTAAATTAAGAGTATTTATTTTAGAAGAATGGAAAAAAGATCCTAATTTTCTAAATGTACTTAATAAAGCAATTATAGAATATAAAAGGTTAAACTATGGATGAAAAAATATTTAACAAAGGTTATAAGTATAAGCCAATAAAGACAAAAAGATTATTACTTGTAAAACCAGATATAAAATATAAAGAAGAACTTTATCAGCTATATGAAGATAAAAATCTCTGGATATATAATGGTTCTGGAGATAATAAAAACTCCAGAAAGATTGTAGAAAAACAAATTTTAAGAAAAATAGATGCTTGGAAAAAAAGAAAAGAAGCATCTTTTTTCATAACTTATGAAAATAAATTAATAGGCTCTATTGGTATTTTTACAATTATTAAAGATTTTAAAAGATGTGATTTAGGTTTTATGCTTCATTCTTCTTATTGGAATAAAGGGTTTATGTCTGAAGCTATAAAAGCATATATTAACTTTTTATTTAAAAATACCTGTATTAAAAGAATAGCAGCTGAAGTTTGTACTAAAAATATAGGCTCTATTAAAGTTTTAGAAAAAAATAAATTTAAAAAAGAAGGTCTTTTAAAAAAATCAGCTATCTATAATGGTAAAGTATATGATAATTATCTTTATGCTTTATTAAAATAAAATTCTATTCTTCTCTTTCTCGGCCATTTACCCTCTCCCCTTAAAAAGTAATTAAATACTTTTTAAGCTATATAATATAGAATAATTAATTTCATAGGAAATAATCTGAAAAGATATAACAATATATAAGTTTATATATATAGTTATATATTAACATAATTTATATTGGTGATTTTATGAAATTAGATACAGAAGTTGTTCATTATCCTACTTTAAAAACAGTTTTAGCTGTTGAAAATATTTTAAAAAAAGAAAAACAATTAATAACAAGAGAAGGTATTAAAAAAAAATTAAAGAGTAAAATTATGCATCAAACTTTAAATGTTATTTTAAAATATTTAGAAGATAGTGGTAAGATAATGGATGGAAGAAAAGGATTTATTTGGATATTTAATAATAGTCCTAAACTTGATAATATAATAAATGATGGGGTATAATTATAGTAGTAAATAATTAGTTTTGTGTGATAATTATGGACGATAAAAAATTAATTGTATTTCAAGATCAAAAAATTAGAAGAATTTGGTTTAATGACGAGTGGTGGTTTTCAATAATTGATATTATTGAGGCTTTAACTCAAACAGAAAGACCTAGAAAATATTGGTCAGATTTAAAAATCAAATTATATCAAGATGGATTTGAAGTGTCCGAAAAAATCGGACAGTTGAAATTAATTGCAGAAGATGGTAAACAAAGATTAACAGATTGTGCGAACACAAAAAATTTATTTAGAATAATACAATCTATCCCTTCTTCAAAAGCAGAACCATTTAAACAATGGTTAGCACAAGTAGGATATGATAGAATTCAAGAAATAGAAGACCCGGAGCTTGCTCAAAATAGAGTAAAAGAATATTATGAATTAAAAGGGTATCCAAAAGAATGGATTGATAAAAGATTAAGAGGTATTGCAGTTAGGATTGAATTAACTGAAGAATGGCAAAAAAGAGGTCTAAAAGAAAGAAGAGATTTTGCGATACTTACAAATGAAATACATAAAGCTGTATTTGATGTACCTATAAAAAAACATAAACAAATAAAAAATATAATTGAAAAATCTAAAATTAATTTAAGAGATCATATGACTGATTTAGAATTAATTTTTTCTATGCTTGGAGAAAAAGCAACAACTGAGATTACTCAAATTAAAGATTTAAAAGGTTTTAGTAATCTTAAAAATGCATCAAAAAAAGGTGGTAATATATCTAAAAATGCAAGACTAGAGTTGGAAAAAGAAACTGGAAAAAAAGTTTTATCTAAAAATAATAATCTTAATAAGAATAATTTGAAATAAAGGATCATTTTGTTGACGCCGACAAAACGATATATATTAAATTAAAATTATTTTTTAAATACATATAATTATTATATATATATTGTAAAAATATATTTTGTAAAAAACATGAATAAATTTAAAGTAGTTTCAAAATATTCTCCTGCAGGAGATCAAGGAAAAGCAATTGAACAGCTATCAGCTTCTTTAAAAAAAGGAACTAAACTACAAACACTTAAAGGAATAACTGCAAGTGGTAAAACATTTACTGTTGCAAAGATCATTGAACAACATCAAAAACCTACTCTTGTCTTAGCACATAACAAAACCTTAGCTGCTCAACTTTATAGAGAGTTTAAAGAGTTATTTCCAAACAACAAAGTTGAATATTTTGTATCTTATTATGATTATTACCAACCAGAAAGTTATGTTCCTCAAAGAGATCTTTATATAGAAAAAAACACAAAGATTAATGAAAAGATAGAAGAGTTAAGGCTCTCTGCTACAGCATCAATTGCTTCAAGAGAAGACACTATTGTTGTTGCTTCTGTTTCTTGTATCTATTCTTTAGGAAATCCAGAAAAATTTAAAGAAATGGGTTTTGAGATTAATCTTGGACAAGAGATGTTAAGACAAGAAATTTTAGAAAATTTAGTAAATATACAATATGAAAGAAATGACTTAGAACTCTCACAAGGAAAATTCAGAGTTAAAGGAGATGTTATTGATTTAATCTTAGGATATTCACAAAATATCATAAGAATAGAGTTATTTGGTAAAAAAATAGATAGAATAACAGAGATTGATAAAATAACTGGAGAAGTTTTATCAAAGATTAACTCTCTTTATATCTTTCCTGCAAAACACTTTGTTATTGATGAAGTTTCAAAACAAAGAGCTCTAGAGTCTATTGAAAAAGAACTAAATGAAGTCCTCCCTTCTATGGGTGCTTTAGAAGCACAAAGACTTAAACAAAGAACAATGTATGACTTAGAGATGATAAGAGAAGCTGGTTATTGTTCAGGTATTGAAAATTATTCAAGACATTTTGATGGAAGAAAACCTGGTGAAAGGGCATACACTTTAATTGATTATTTTCCAAAAGATTTTCTTTTAGTTATTGATGAAAGTCACCAAACTCTACCGCAGTTAAGAGCAATGTATGCAGGGGACTTTTCAAGAAAGAAAAACTTAATTGATTATGGTTTCCGTCTTCCTTCAGCATATGATAACAGACCTTTAAAGTTTGCAGAGTTTGAAAAGAATTTCATGAATAAAGTTATTTTTGTATCAGCAACTCCTGGAGATTATGAACTTTCAAAATCAAAATTAATCTCAGAGCTTGTTATCAGGCCAACAGGCTTAGTTGATCCTCCAATAGAGATTCATAAATCTGAAGGACAGATAAACCATTTAATAAAAAACATAAATGAAACTATTAAAAAAGGATTTAGAGTCTTAGTTACAACCTTAACTAAAAAACTTGCAGAAGAGTTATCAGAATATTTTGCTGAACAAAACATAAAAACAAGATATCTTCATTCAGAGATTAATACTTTAGAAAGATCAGAGATTATAAGAGAATTACGTTTAGGAAAGTTTGATCTTCTTGTAGGAATTAATCTTTTAAGAGAGGGTCTTGATATTCCTGAGATTGGTTTAATTGGTATTTTAGATGCTGATAAAGAGGGTTTTTTAAGAGATCAGAGAAGCCTAATACAGATTATTGGTAGAGCTGCAAGAAACAAAGACTCTAAAGTTATTCTTTATGCTGATAGAATTACTGATTCTATTAAAAAAGCAGTGGAAGAAACTGAAAGAAGAAGAACATTACAGCTTGAGTATAATAAAAAGCATAACATAACACCTAAAACAATTATTAAACCTATTGAAGAAAAGCACACAGAGATTAAAGATGTTAAATCTATACCAAAGAAAGATGTTTCTAGAATGATTATAGAGCTTGAAAAAGAAATGAGAAAAGCTTCTGATAATTTAGATTTTGAAGCAGCTATTACTTTAAGGGATAAGATTAATGTCTTAAAGACAAGAAAATAGTTTTTATTCTTTTAAAAATATTTTTTAATAAATATATTTTGATAAAAAATATATAAGGTGAACTAATATGAGTAAAATAACAACTATTCAATTAAATAAAAAAATTGTTACTAATCTTCAAAAAATAAAGACTCATCCTAGACAAACTTATAATGAAGTCATAAGTAACTTAATTGATTATAAATTAAAAACAAGTAAAAAAAATCAATATACTGAGTTTTTGCATAAAATTCAGCAAGAAAAAATGAAAGAATTATGGGGTAATAAAGAAGACGAGGTTTGGGGAAATGTTTAATACACAAACATTATTATTGTAAAGGTTCAGTTTAATGATACTCTGAAAAAATGATTGATAAATATTTGCTTACTTTATATATTAATAAAAGAAAATAAGTATATACTGATATTTTAAATAAACTTAATAAATTTATTTAGTATACTATTTTAATTAATACTTTTTATATATTTTCTTAAATAAATTTAATTCCCTTTATTTTTAAGCTTAAACTCTTATGGTTTCAAAATACAGTAACTCTTCTTTTTTTAAGTTTCACTTTTATGAAACATCTTTTTTTAAAGTTTTTTGTTCTTATTTTTAATTATGGAATCAAAATATTCATTTATTATTTCAGTAATTTCATTTATTTCTATTATAATCTTTTTTATATTCCTTGAAAAAGATTATTTAAGTGGAAAAGATTGTACTTGTAATAATGTCATTTCTCAGAATACTTTTTTTATCTTTTTAATATTAATTATAATTTTTTCAATTTCTTTATTTTATTATCTTCATTCTTTATCTTTAAATAAAAAAAATAAAATAATTTTTTCAAACCAAAAAACAATTTTTTCAATCTTAACTTTAGAGGAAAAATCTTTCCTAACAAATATCATTACAGAAAAAGGAAAAGTTGAACAATTAGTTTTAGCAGAAAAATATGGTAAAATTAAAGCTCATAGGTTAATTAAAAAACTTAAAGAGAAAAATATTGTGCTTGTAAAAAAAGAAAATAATAAAAATATAATTTTACTAAATAAAGAACTTGAATTAATTTAATAATTATAAAAATAAATTTAACCTTAGGTGATCTATATATGCAAACAAAAAAAATAGTTTTAAAAAATATTTTTTTATTAATTTTTTTATTTTTATTTTTTTCAACATCAATAAGTGCTCTAGATAATAATTTAGACATTAATGTTTTTGTAAGTAATACTTGTCCTCATTGTGCAGAATTAAAAGAATTCTTAAAATCAATTGAAAATAATTATGATTATTTAAATTTAAATTTTTATGAAGTTTCTTCAAGTGAAAATCAAGAACTTTTTTATAATTTAACACAAGCTCATGGTTTTCAACCTCAAGCAGTTCCTACAACTTTTATAGGTGATCAATATTTTGTAGGGTATAGTTCTCAAATGAATTCAGAAATCATTAATTTAATTGAAGATGCAAAGATTGAAGCAATTGATGTTAATGAAAATATAGATAATAATTCTTCTCAAGAAACAATAGAAAGCTCCTCTCAAACCTTTAATATACCATTGATTGGTAAAGTAGATTCAAGTGCTGTATCTTTACCTCTTTTAACAATAATTCTTGGTTTTTTAGATGGTTTTAATCCATGTGCTTTCTTTGTTTTATTATTTTTATTATCAATGCTTGTTTATGCAAAAAATAAAAAAAGAATGTTAATTATAGGGCTTACTTTTATTTTCTTTTCTGGTTTAATTTATTTTTTATTTATGTCTGCTTGGCTTAATTTCTTTAAAGTTACTCAAAATATTTCAATAGTTACAACTATTGCAGGAATAATTGCTTTAGTAATTGCAATTATTAATATTAAAGACTTTTTTGCTTTTAAAAAAGGAGTTACTTTATCAGTTTCAGATGATCATAGAAAAAATTTAATTGAAAGAATGAGAAATCTTCTTAAAGCAGAATCAATGACTTCTATGATGATTGGAACAATTGTTCTTGCAATTACAGCTAACATTTATGAATTATTATGTACTGCTGGGTTCCCTATGGTTTTTACAAAGATTTTAGTTTTAAACCAATTAAGTAATGTAAGTTATTATTCTTATTTATTATTCTATAACTTAATGTATGTTCTACCATTATTAGTTATAGTTTTAATTTTTACATACACTTTAGGTGCAAGAAAACTTTCTCAATCTCAAGGAGAAGCCTTAAAACTACTTTCAGGTATGATGATGTTATCTTTAGGAGGAATGCTTGTTTTTTCTCCAGGTCTTTTAAATAATATTTTCTCTGCTATTGGTGTAATATTTTTAGCTTTGATTTTAACAGGTATTATTATTTTTATAAAAAATAAAATTAAAAAGTGAGTTTAAGATATGAAATATAAAGAATATAATCTTCCTGATAATCTTTTATATAATAAAGATTCAAGTTGGATTAAAATAGATAAAGATATTGCTACATTAGGAGTTATTGAACCTATTGCAAAAACATTAAAAGAATTTTTATTTATTAAATTTTCTGATTTAAAAACTATTAAAAAAAAAGAAATATATGCTTCTCTTGAAACTTTAAAATGGTCTGGACATTTAACTTCTCCATTAAGTGGAGAAATTATAGAAATTAATCAAGATTTATATGACTCTCCAGAAAAAATAAATAAAGAACCTTATGCTTCTTGGATTATAAAAATAAAATTCTCTGATCTTAAAGAAATTAAAGAATTATTTAAGGCAGAAGAAATAATTGAATGGCTTGAAAAAACAATTAATAAAGGTGATTAAGATATGTGTGCTTTAGAAGAAGAAAAAAAATTTAATGATTTGTTTATTTATCTTAAAAAAAATAGTTCTCAACATATAAATGAATTTCAAAAATTTATGGCAACTGTTGAAGAAGATGGAAAACTTTCTTCAAAAATAAAAGAAGCAGTTGCTTTAGGAATAGCTATTAAATCTCAATGTAAGGCTTGTATTTTTTTACATACAAAAAAAGCATTAAACAAAGGATATACTGAAGAAGAAATCTTAGAGATTGCATGGGTTGCAGTTTTAATGGGTGGAGGACCTTCTTTAATGTACATGACTTATGTAAAAGAAGCTTTAGAGGAATATAAATGAAAGAATGGAGATTTATTCCTCTTGAAAATAAAGAAGACTCTTATATGAAAATGGCAACAGAAGAAGCTATCATGTCTTCTGTTAGAGAAAAATCCTCTCTTCCAACACTTAGGTTTTATTCTTGGAAAAATCCAGCTGTTTCTTTAGGTTTCTTTCAAGATGCTAAAAAAGAGTTAAATCTTGAAGAATGCAAAAAAAATAATGTTGAAATTTTCAGAAGAATAACAGGAGGAGGAGCTGTCTATAAGTCTCCTCTTTATGAAATAAACTATAGCTTAATAATAAGAGAAGACGATTCAATTATTCCAAAAGATGTAGAAAAATCATATGCTTTAATCTGTGATGGTATAATTGTTGGACTTAAAAAACTTGGTTTTCAAACAACTTTTAAACCAATAAACGATATTTTGCTTAATAATAAAAAAGTTTCAGGAAATGCTCAAACAAGAGTTGATAATGTTATTTTACATCATGGAACAATTCTTTTAAAACCTGAAAGTGAAGAGATGTTTAAGTACCTTAAGATAGATGATTCTAAGCTTCTTGAAAAAAAAGTAAAATCTGTAAAAGATCTTGTCTGTGGGCTTTATGATTATAAAGTGTTTACAAAAGAAGAAATAATTGATGTTATTTGTAAAGGTTTTAAAGAAGTTTTTAATATTACTCTTGTAAAATCTAATTTAACTGAAAAAGAAAAATTAATGGCAAAAGAGCTTTATTTTAAATATTGTGATGAAAAATTTATTTTTTGGAAATAATCTTTTTTGTATTTTACTCTCTTACAAACCTATATTCTTTATCAAGCTTATAACCTTTTTCAGGAGTAAAATAAACTTCAAAACCAATTTTGTCTAAAACTTTTAAAACATTAAAAACAGTTTCTTTATTTTTTATATTTCCTTGCATGTTTGATAATAAATGCACCATTTTTCTCGTAAAATTATCTCTGTTTTTTACACTTTTATTTTCAATTTCTGGGAGTATTTTTTTCATAAAGGCATGATTTATTTTAACAGTGGTATATCCTAAGACTTTTTTCTCAGGACTTACAACAGCCATAACATCATAACCATGTCTTGTTTTAGGATATTTAAACATTGAATCAATAAGTGAAAAAAGATCAGGAATTGCATTTCCATTATTATATCTTCCTTTAAGCTTTGGGTCTTGTAGTTTAAAGTAAAAGATAGTTCCTTTTTTTTTATCTAAAGATTCTTTTCCAGCATTTGTTCTTTTTTGATTAATATTTTTAAAAATAGCATCAAACTTTTTAGAGTCAATAACTGTAAAAGAATTTAGTCTATCTCCTGTAATGTTTACAGTTTTTTCTCCAGGAGCTTTATAGAAAGATATTTTATTTAATCTATTGACATCAATATTTTCAAGAGATTTAATTTCTGTTGAAAATTTAGGTTTTCCAATCTTAGGTAAGCCCTTAACTTTTGGAGTTATTCTTGGACTATTTTTTGGCTTCATTTTTCCTCACATAATTAAAGTCTTTATTTAAGGCATAACCGTCTTCAGGAGTGAAATAAATCTCCATACCTAAACTTTCCATCATTTCAAAAATATATTTTTTATATTCTGCACTCTCTACGTTTCTTTTAGTTAAAAAACCATCTATTCTTTCAAGAAATTGTTTGCTTGTTGCTTTAAGGGTATTAATTTTAATAGTTGTATATCCTATAGGTTTTCTTCTTTTAGGGTCAATTACAGAAATAATCTGATATTTAATAGATTTTTGTCTATCTTGCATAAAAGAAACAATGTCTGATCTTGATGGAAGTGCCATCCCAAACTCTGTTTTTGTATTTTTAGGTCTTCTTTTTATTATGTGGGTGTGTAGAAGTTGTGATTTATTTTCTATGCTTCTTATCTTTTTTTTCAAAGATTCTTTTACTCTTTCATTAAGTAGTTTTTCAAATTTTACAGTATCTCTTCCAACATGATCAATATGTCTTTTATATGAAACATCGTATGTACCTTTTCCTGGAACAGATAATAGTTGTATTTCTTTTTCTTTAATAGTTGGATCTTTTAAAATACTGTTAAACTTATTTCTTCCAATCCTTGATTTTGGAAATATGTTTGGTTCAGGAAGTTTTGGTTTTTTAATAAGTGTCTTTGGTTTATTATTAATAATTGAATTTGGTCTTTTCATATATATTATTCATTATAAATAGTATTAAAATACTATTCTTATATTTAAAAATTAAATAAATACATAATAAATATTAGTCACTACATAAAAAGTTAAGAAAACTAATGGTTCTTTTTTTAAAGCTGTTGTTCTATATTAAATATAACAATCTTTAATAACAGTTTTTTAATACATAACTTATTGGTGAAAATAAATGCTTGGAAAATACATTGTCTTAGATATTGAAACAACAGGTCTTAATAGATCAAAAGATCAAATAACCGAGATTGCTGCTTTAAAGCTTGAAGGAAACCGAATTGTTGATAAATTTGAGACATTAATAAATCCTCAAATGAAAATTCCTGCTGAAATAACACAACTTACAGGAATTACAGATGACATGGTTAAAGAAAAGCCAACAATTCAAGAAGTTTTACCTAATTTTATAGATTTTATTAAAAAAGATATTTTAGTTGCACATAATGCTGTTTTTGATATTGGTTTTATAAATCATAATCTTAATTTACATTTAAAACAAACATTAGAAAATAAAAGTATATGTACCATGAATCTTGCAAAAAAAATTGTTTCAACAATGCCAAGCTATAGATTATCATCTTTATGTAATTATTTTGACATTAAAAACGAATATGCTCATAGAGCAATGTCAGATGTTTATGCTACAACAAAACTATTTACTAAATTTCAAGCAATAATGCATAATAATGGGCTTAAAGAAGATCGAGAAATCTTAAAATTCTATCAAGATCCTCTTTTAAAATTAAATCTTTCTTTAACTCATTTGATTTAATTTTTTGGATCAACTGGAGCAACAATCCACATAACAATATAAACAAGAAGCATTATTCCAAAACTTACAAATAAAAGTATAACCCATGCAAGTCTTATAAATACAGGGTCAACATTAAAATAATTTGCAAGTCCTCCTGCAACTCCACCAATTATAACATCTTTACTATTTCTTTTATATCTTTTTTTCATAAATTTCACATCTTTATAATTTATATATATATATTTATTCTATAAGTATATTTAAATATTGTTTTTTCTATATAATATTTATAAAATAAACAAAAAATAAAGATTATTTATGGATTATACAAAAGATTTTTTATGGAAAGAAAATTTAACAGTTTCAGAATTATTAGAAGGTTATGGAAAAATAGGTTTTCAAAGTTATGAACTTAAAAGAGCATCTGATCTTTTAGTTAAAATGAAAAAAGAAGGTGCAAAAGTTTATTTTTCATTTACTTCAAATATGGTAACTTCAGGTTTAAGAGGTTTTTTTGCACAGTTAATTGAAAAGAAAATGTGTGATGTTATAGTTACAACTGTAGGCTCAATTGAAGAAGATATTATGAAAGCTGATGGAGATAAGTTTATTTTAGGTTCATTTTCTTCAAATGATGAAGAATTATATGAAAGAGGAGAAAACAGAGTTGGTAACATTTTAATTACAAATGATCAATATCAAAAACTTGAAGCAAAAATTAAAAATTTACTTTTAGAAGTTTATAAAGAAAAAAAATCTTTAACAATCTCTGAACTTTTAAGAGAGATTGGTCTTAAGTTAAATGATCCTTCATCAATACTTTATCAAGCAGCAATAAACAATGTTCCTGTCTTTTGTCCTGCAATAACAGATGGCTCTTTTGGTTTCCACTTATATTTATTTAAAGAAGAACATAAAGATTTTAATGTTGATATTATTAATGATTTTAGAAATATTATTTTTTCAACATCACATGATGAAAAAAAAGGAATTGTTGCTCTTGGTGGTGGAGTTTCAAAACACCATATTATTCTTACAACTTTAATTAATGGTGGAGCAGATTATGCTCTTTATATGACAACTGCCTCTCCTCGTTCAGGAAGTCTTTCAGGGGCTACAACTGATGAAGCTAAGTCTTGGGGAAAGATTAAAGATAATTCTGATGCAGTGACTGTTATTGGAGATGTTACTATAACTTTTCCAATAGCTATGGTTTCTGCTCTTGATACTTTAAAAAAAGAAGGAGTGCTTTAAGGTATGCTTAAAAAAAGTATTTCAAAAGTTAGGTCCAGTATAAAAAAAATAAATCCTTTCAAAAGAGAAAAAAGTGTTTATGAGAAACTAAATGAAAGATATAGAGATGTAAGGTATGAATATTTTCCAGAAAAGCCTTCTTTAAAAGAATTAAATGAAGCTATTAATAAAGATAAAATTGTTACTTTTTTAACAGATAAAAAGAGAACAACAATTGTTGGAGAATCTAAATATGTGTCTTTTTTATCTTATATTGAAAGAGATGGAATTCATTTTTCAAGAGGAACTTTTAAAACAAAAGGTAAAAATTCTTTTAGAAATTTATATGATATTAAAAAATATGCTGATTTTTTAGTAAGATTTTCAAAAAAAAATAGAATTAAAGAAATTAGAACTGAAACTTGGCTTTTTGAAGAGTTTAAAGGTTTTGCAAAATATATAGGGGGTTTTAAATTGGAAAAAACTCCTGCAAATCTTAATAGAATTAATAAATATAGAGAAGCACTTTTAAAGAATAATGTTAAAAAAGTTGTATCTTTTAATTTTGAAAGAAATCAATTAAAGTGTTTTACAAAAGAAGGAAAAGAGATTTCTCTAAAACTAGAGCTTCCATCTTATGTTTTAAAGGTGTGATATTTAAATGAAGTCAAATGCAAAATTTGTTTTTTCAAAAGAAAAAATATTAAAAGAATATAAAAAAGTAGAAAAGTTATCTGATATTGTTTGTTATAGTGTTAAGTCTAATCCTTATATTACTTCAGTTTTAGAAGAAAACACCTCTTCTAATTTTTTAATACATCATAATAATGAGATTGAAAAAATAAAAGATAAAAAAAAAATATGGTATATGCTTCATTCTCCTGATAAAGAAGAAATTAATGTAATTTTTAAAGAAGGAATTGATAAATTTATTGTTGATAATAAAAATGATTTAAATTTTCTTTTAGAAGAAATTAAAAAAAATAATTATAAGATAACTTTACTTTTAAGAATGAGACTTAAAGAATATACTGTTGTTACTGGTAAGTTTTTTGTTTATGGTTTTTATTCAAAAGAAATTAATGATTTAATTATTTCATTAAAAGATAATCCTTTAATTGAAAAGTTAGGTGTTCATTTCCATAGAAAAACACAAAATTTATCTGAATGGTCTTTAATTGAAGAGATTTCATCTTCTCTTATAAAAGAAACTTTAGAAAAAATTGATTTTTTAGATATTGGAGGAGGGCTTCCTGTTTTATATAAAAACATTAATCCTAAAGCAATAGAGGTTATTTATGATAAATTAAAAGAACTTAAAATATTTTTAAATAGTTTAAATATTAAACTTTTAACTGAACCTGGAAGAAGTATTGCTGCACCTTCAGGAAAGTTAATTACAACTATAAAAAATATTGTTGATGATACTATTTTTATTGATGCATCTTTATTTAATTGTTCAATGGATACTTTAGTTACTCATATTAAACTTTTAGTTGATGGAGAAAGTGAAACTAATACTGTTAAACCTTATACAATTAAAGGTTTAACTCCAGCTTCAGAAGATATTTTTAGATATAGAGTATATTTTAAGGAAGGATATGTTCCAAAGATAGGAGATAAAGTTATTTTCTTAAATGCAGGTGCATATATCTATTATACAGATCTTTTTAATCTTGAAAGACCAAAAATTGAATTTATTTAGAAATAAAGTAATTTAAAAACTATTTGTTTCATAAATATATATAGTAAGTTTAATACTTTTTAAGTTGTTTACTTATTTAATAAAATTAAAAAAAGGAAAATTAAATATGACTAATTCTAATGAAAATTTTAATAGTTTAATTAAAGATAAAACTATTTTACAAGCAGTAACAAATATGGGTATTTTAAAACCAACTGAAATACAAGTGAAAGCAATACCTTTAATTTTAGAAGGAAAAAATATTATTGCAGAATCTGCAACAGGAACAGGAAAAACTGTTGCTTTCCTATCAGGTATTTTGCCAAATATTAATAAAGAAAAGAAAGTTCAAGCATTAATTATTGTTCCAACAAGAGAACTTGCTTTACAAGTTTTTAAAGAAGTTAAAAAAATGTCTGAAGTTAAAAAATTAATTTCATGTGCAGTATATGGAGGAGAATCTGTTTCTCAACAAGCAAAAGATATTAGATTTTCTGATATTGTGATTGGGACTCCTGGAAGATTAATTGATCAAATGTCAAGAGGGAATTTAAACTTAAAGTCTGTTAAATTTTTAGTTTTAGATGAAGCTGACAGAATGTGTGATATGGGTTTTGCAGAAGATATTTCTAAAATTATTGATATAATTCCAATTTCTAGACAAACTTTAATGTTTTCTGCAACAATTACAAAAGATGTTTCAAAAATTGAAAGAAAATATATTCCAAATGCAGAAAGAGTTTCTGTTGAATCAAAAGTTGATCCTTCAAAACTTTTGCAAGAATATTATGTTGTTAAATCAAATCAAAAATTTTCTCTTCTTTTACATTTAATTAAAGAAAATCCAAAAAAATCAATTGTTTTTTCAAATACTAGAAGAGAAGTTGATGTAATTTATAATAATTTAATCAAAAATGGAGTTGAAGCATTTAAACTTCATGGTGGTCTTGAGCAAAGAAAAAGAACTCATACAATAGATAAATATCATACACATAAAACTGCAGTTTTAATATCAAGTGATGTTTCTGCAAGAGGTATACATATTGATAATCTTGAATATATTTATAATTATGATCTTCCAAAAGATGATACTCAGTATGTTCATAGGATAGGAAGAACTGCAAGAGCTGGTCAAGAAGGAAAAGCAATTACTTTTATTGATTATAGAGATGAACCTACATTTATTAAAATGTGTAAAAGATTTGGTTTTTCAATTAAAAAAATTGAAGTTCCAGAAGTTAAAGTTGTTTCTTTTGATAGAACTAGAGATGTTGTAAAAAATACAAATAATAAATCAGATATTAAAGCAAAAGATTTTTTTAATAAACAAATAGGTTTTTTAAGAAAATCAAGAGGTTCTCAAAATCCAAGAACAACAAGAAATGAAACCAGTTTTAGAGATAGAAAAAGAGCTGTTTCTGAAAGTTCTTTTGAAAATCAAAGATCTAAAAATAGATTTCATGATGATAGAAAGAGAGATGGTCATAGACCTTCTTTTGACAAACATAAACCAAGACCTTCCTTTGATGGAGATAGAAAAAGAGATGGGCCAAGACCTTCTTTTGATAAACATAAACC
>NPID01000239.1_pt1 | contig 149858 bp, 155 predicted proteins | sample 8637491 | NCBI WGS metagenome assembly NPID01 (sample SAMN07420843, study PRJNA396082) | bioreactor metagenome | isolation source: sample BA6 brine-fed electro-methanogenic bioreactor BA | place: Japan: Kochi | collected 2016-06-14
CTTAAATGTATTATATAAGTTTCGCAAGGCAGAAAATAATTAGACAACTGGAGGGAACTTTAGCTTCAACAACTCGTCTGGTTGCTTCTTTGTTTCTTTCTTACAACTAAGAAAGAAAAAGGCGGAGAACTTTGTTCTACAAGACAACTGCATACAATAAAAACTATTTCAAAAGTATTTGAGTTTATAAAACCCAATAAGTATAAAAAAACTAAATCCCTTACTCAATTAACTTCTTATGCAACCTATCAATCTTAAAAGTTTTAGCAACCCCTGTTAATGATAAATAAGCTCTTTTGCTTATTCCTAATGGAACCTCTGCTGGTATACCTATATTTTTTTTGGTTTCAAGCATATTTTCTCTTGGAAAATCAAACTCTGTACATCCAATACATGGCATCCCTACTCTAGTTTTTGTACTTACATCATTCCATAATATTTTGTTACAATTTGAGTGAGTCATAGGGCCTCTGCAACCTTGTTCGTAAAAAAGACATCCCTCTTTTTCTCCAAAGTTTTTTGCTTCTACTTTCCATTCAAAATACTCATTTCTTGTACAGCCATGATGAGCTAAACCATAATATAATTCTAAAGGTCTTCCATATTCATCAAGTTTTATTTTGCCATAATCTTTAAGAGTAAACATCGTTTGAAAAATCCATTCTGGATGTACAGGACAACCGGTGAGATTTACAATAGGATGTTTTAATCCATACATATTATCTATTTCAAGTGATTTTTCTAAACCATCAATATCATCATTATAAATAAATCTACTATGAACTCCACCATATGAAGCACATGAGCCAACAGCAATAATATATTTTGATTTTTTTACTAAAGTATTAAATAAATCATATGTAGATGAATTTGAGATTTGATAGTATTTTTCACTAGAACTAATTGCACCCTCAACTAATAAAAAATCTATTTTTATATCTTTTTCTAAAATTTCATTTAAAGTGATATCTTCTGTTAAAGAGGGATGGTAGATTAAATCGAAACTATTTAAAAACAGTTTCATTCTTATTGGATTAGCACTTAAAAAAGAGTGTGTATTACCATTGCAAGTTATTGCTTGTAACCATAAAACTTTTGGTTTTTCATTATTCATCAGACTTTAAAGCTCTATAGATATTTTCAGCAACTTGCTCTGAATATTCTAAAATATCCTTTTCAAGAACTTTTTCTCCACTTAAAAAGGCAAAACCACCAAGTGCTCCCATAATAACTGCAAATGCAGGGAAAAACTCTTGTTGTCTAAATTCATTTTTTGCAGCACCCTCATCAAGTAAAATCATAACCTCTGTTACAAATTCACTTACACATAAGAAACCTTCGCAACCTTGATTAAATACCTCTCTATTTGATAAATAAACTCTTAAAAAATATTCAATAACCTCAGGTGATTTTTTTACGTTTTCTAAATACTTTCTTGTAAAGACAAATACTTTTTCTTTTGATGAGATATCCATCTGATTTATTTCTCTTAATTCTACAGCAAGTATGTTAGTTGAGTATTTTATAGCATATTTTGCTAACTCTTCTTTTGATTTAAAGTAATTGTACATATTACCAACACTCATACTCATTGCTTTTGCTATATCAGGTATCGTTGTATTATAAAATCCTTTTTTTGAAAAAAGTTTCAATGAATTTTCTATAATATTATTCTTTTTTTCTTCTTTTGCAGACAAAACAAGCCCTTAATTAATTTAATTATAAAGTGATTATATAACTAAAAGAATTAATAATAAATGAATATTCAGATATTGAAGTAATAGATAGTGTAAAAAAGTAAAAGTCCAAGTAGAAACTTGGACTTTTTAACTATTAAGAGTGAACTAAGTTAGTTAACTCTGCATCAGATAAAGTATGGAAATTTAAGTATTTATAAATATCATCTCTTTTTTCTGGAGTGATTTTTTTAGGTACCATATCTAAGTACTCTTCTTTTGTTGGAAGTCTTCCAAGTAATGCTGCAAGTGCTGCAACTTCTGCAGAACCTAAGTATACTTTTGAATCTTTTCCAAGTCTGTTATCAAAGTTTCTAGTTGAAGTTGAGAATACAATTGCACCTTGACCAACATTTGCTTGGTTACCCATACATAATGAACATCCTGGGATTTCCATTCTAGCACCAGCTGCACCAAATACTGCGTAGTATCCTTCTTCAGTTAATTGTTGTTGATCCATTTTTGTTGGAGGAGCAACCCATAGTTTAGCTGGAACTGGTCCCTCACCTTTAAGAACTTCACCTAAAGCTCTAAATAGACCAATATTTGTCATACAAGAACCAACGAATACTTCGTCAATTTTATCTGTAGGTCTGTTTGGATCAGCTAAGATGTTTGATAATGTATCAACATCATCTGGATCGTTAGGACAAGCTAAGATTGGCTCAGTGATTTCATTTAAATCAATTTCGATTACTGCTGCATATTCTGCATCTTCATCTGGAGTGATTAATTCTGGATTTTTAATCCATTCTTTCATTTTATCAGCTCTTCTTTGAAGTGTTCTAGCATCTTCATAACCCTCTTCAATCATTTTTTCGATTAAAGCAATATTTGAAGATAAGTACTCAATAATTGGCTCTTTGTCTAATTGAACAGAACAAGCTGCTGCTGATCTCTCTGCTGCTGCATCTGATAATTCGAATGCTTGCTCAACTTTAAGTTGCGGTAAACCACAAATCTCGATAACTTTACCAGCAAAGATATTCTTTTTGTTTTTCTTAGGAACTGTTAATAATCCATCTTTAATAGCTTGGTATGGAATAGCATTAACAAGGTCTCTTAAAGTGATACCTGGTTGTAATTCACCTTTGAATTTAACAAGTACAGATTCTGGCATAGTTAAAGGCATCATACCTGTAACACCTGCGAATGCTACAAGACCAGAACCAGCTGGGAATGAGATACCAATTGGGAATCTTGTATGTGAATCTCCACCAGTACCTACTGTATCAGGTAAACAAAGTCTATTTAACCAAGAGTGAATAACACCATCACCTGGTCTTAATGTAACACCACCTCTTGAAGTAATGAACTCTGGTAATGTGTGTTGTAAGTTAATATCTGCTGGTTTTGGATAAGCAGCAGTGTGACAGAATGATTGCATAACCATATCAGCACCAAAAGATAATGCTGCAAGCTCTTTAATCTCATCTCTTGTCATAGGTCCAGTTGTATCTTGAGAACCAACAGTAGTACATACAGGCTCTACATACATACCAGGTCTAACACCTTCTAAACCACAAGCACGTCCTACCATTTTTTGTGCTTGAGAGTAACCTTTTCCAGAATCAGCTGGTTGAGTTGGAGCAACAAATAAATCAGATGCACCTAAACCTAAAGCTTCTCTAGCTTTTGCAGTTAAACCTTTTCCAATAATTAAAGGAATTCTTCCTCCAGCTCTCATCTCATCTGTTAAAGTGTTTGGAGCTAAATCAAATTTAGAAACTACTTCACCATTTTTTAAGATTTCACCAGCATATGGTTTTAAAGTGATAACATCACCAGTTTCTAACTCATCAACTGGAGCTTGAATTGGTAAACACCCTGAATCTTCTGCAGTGTTGAAGAAAATTGGAGCAATAATAGAACCAATAACAACCCCACCAGTTCTTTTATTTGGAACACCTGGAATATCTCTACCCATGTGCCATTGAACAGAGTTAATACCTGATTTTCTTGATGAACCTGTACCAACAACATCACCAACGTATGCTAAAGGGTGACCTTTTTCTTTTAATGCAGCCATTGTTTCAAGTGGTTTTTCCATTCTTGATTGTAACATAGCAGTTGCGTGTAATGGGATATCAGCTCTAGTAAATGCTACAGTTGCAGGAGATAAATCATCTGTATTTGTTTCACCAGGGATTTTATAAACTGTTAATGTAATCTCTTCTTCTAAAGCTGGTTTATTAGTAAACCACTCAGCGTTTGCCCATGATTCGATAACCTCTTTAGCTTTTGCATTTCCACCATCTGCTAACTCTTTTACATCATTAAATGAATCATAAACTAAGATAGTATTTTTTAATTGTTCAGCAGCAGCTTCTGCAACTTCATCAATTTTAAGTGCTTCAACAAGTGGAGTAACGTTAAATCCACCCATCATTGTTCCTAAGATTTCAATAGCTTCAAGCTTTGAAATTACTGAACATGTAACATTACCCTGTACGATATCATTTAAAAATGCAGCTTTTACATAAGCAGCATCATCAACACCTGGGTTGATTTTGTTTTTGAATAATTCTAATGCATAATCTGCATCTTCTACAGTAGAAGCTTTTAATAATTCAACTAATTCAGCAGTTTGTTCTGCTGTTAGTGCTAATGGTGGTAAACCACCTTCATTTAATCTTTCTTCTGTATGTGCTTTATAAGTAGCTAATAAACTCATATAGATCTCCTATTTAATTTGTAGCGTTAGTATAGCATAATGTTTATTTTCTATGATGTACAATTTTTGTTATAACAGCTACAATTTTTTTATTATCTAATAAAAGTTACTAAAAGTAATAAAATCACAACTTCTAATCATGAAATTATACTATTTTATTGGTATTATCATTTGTGATACATAAATAAATTGGTACTTTTTAAATCAATTTGTATATATATTAAAAAGTTAATGTACATTTTTTGTACATTGTTTTTTAAATTGTACATGTCTCTATTCTGATAATATTCTTAAAGTTTTGGATTAGTTTTTTTGTTTCTTTTTTACTTTTGTTATAATGCTAGAATAACATATATAGTTATAAGGATTATGCCATGAATTCTTACAATTTTAAAACTTATAACGAACTTTTTGACTATATAGTTAAAAATTACTCAAATGAACTATTTCTTAATTATATAGAAAACAATAAGTACAAACATATTAGTGTAAAAGAGTTTGAACAAAAAGTTATATGTTTAGCTATAGCCTTAAAAAAAATTGGTATAAAAAAAGGTGACACTGTAGGTATATTTTCTAAGCCCTCACCTTTTTGGCTCATCTTTGATTTTGCTATTCATAAAGTGGGTGCAATATCAGTACCTATATTCGATAATATCTCGAAAAAAAATCTCAATTTTGAAATAAAAGATGCACAAATCAAATATCTATTTATTGATTCAATCAATAGACTTGATGATATTGACAAAAAGTTGATATTTATTACACATGGATTTTGTATAAAAGAAGAAAACTACTACAATGTAGATGAGATTTTTCATGCACAAAATACAAGTTGTGATTTTGATTTGTTAAAACACAATATACCAAATGAAGACGATATATTTTCAATTATATATACCAGTGGAAATACAGGAACCCCAAAAGGTGTAGTTTTAACTCACAAAAATATTATCTCGCAATTACATAGTATAAATCATTTTTTAAAACTAGATAGTAAAGAGGTTATATTATCTTTATTGCCATTAGCACATATATTTGAACGAATGGTTATGAGCTTTTATGTTAGTCATGGAGTATCTATATATTTTGTAGATGAGATAACAAATACTGCAAATCTATTAAAAGTAGTTAAGCCAACTATGATGACAGCTGTACCTAGATTGTTAGAAAAAATATTTTATAAAATAAAATTAAATATTGAAGAGAAACCTTTTATTTCAAAACTAATAGGAAACTTGGCTTTTAATTATGCATTAAAAAAAGATATAGATAAAAACTCTATACTTTATAAACTGTATGATCTACTTGTATATAAAAAACTAAGAGAGATATTTGGAGGTAGATTAGATAAGTTAGTAAGTGGAGGAGCATCTTTAAATGAAGAGATTTGCAGATTTTTAATAAATATAAATATACCTACATACCAAGGTTATGGACTTACTGAAAGTTCTCCTGTTATTTGTACAAACTATCCAGGAATGAATAAAATTGGTTCTAGTGGAAAAGTAATCCCTAATATGGAAGTAAAAATAGAAGATAATGAACTTCTTGCAAGGGGAGATTCTATAATGAAAGGTTATTTAAACGATTCTTTACTTACTTCTAAAACTATAGATAAAGATGGTTGGCTTCATACAGGAGATATTGCAACTATTGATAAAGAGGGATTTATATTTATCAAATCACGTAAAAAAGACCTTTTTAAACTATCTACTGGTAACTATGTAAATGCCATAAAAATAGAACAACAATTATCAAAAAACAAATATATCGAATTTGCAAATGTTATCGCAAATAATAAAAAATATGTAACTGCCCTACTCTTTGTAAATAAAGAGTTATATGAAAACAATAAAAATAATGAAACTTTAGATGAGTTTTATAATAATGATATAATTCATAATAGTATAAAAAAAGATATCAAAAAAATAAATGATACTTTAAATGAATGGGAAAAAGTAGTTTATTATAAATTGATAACAAATGATATCTCAATTGAAGGTGGAGAATTAACACCATCGATGAAAATTAGTAGAAATGTAATAGAAGAAAAATACAAAGATATAATAGAAACCATGTATTAGGAGTCTATCATGAAAAAAAGAATTGCTGTAATAGATGGACTTAGAAGTCCAATAGCAAAAGCAAATGGAAAATTAGAAAAACTTAGTGCTGATACATTAGGAAGTATAATTGCTAAAGAGTTAGTTTTAAGAAGTGGTATTGCTTATGATAGATTTGATGAAGTGATTATTGGAAATGTTGCACAACCAGTAGATGCAGCAAATATGGCAAGAATATTAGCTATAAAAGCTGGTTTTCCTAAAACTACTATTGCTTATACTGTACATAGAAATTGTGCCTCAGGTATGCAGTCCATATCATCAGCTATTGAAAAAATTGAAACAAATCAAGGAGAAATCTATCTAGCTGGTGGGGTTGAATCTATGAGTAATATCCCTTTATATTTTAATGATTCCTTTAAAGACTTCTTGACAAAACTAACTTATGCTAAAACTTTTAGTGAAAAACTAAAAATAGTTTCAACATTTAGAGTTTCATTTTTAAAACCTGTCATTGGACTTATTACAGGTTTAACTGATCCTATTTCAGGGAAAATCATGGGAGTAACAGCTGAGAATTTAGCAAATGAGTTTAAAATTAGTAGAGAAGAACAAGATAAATATGCCTTAACTTCTCATCAGAAAGTTCAAAAAGCTATTGAAAATGGAGTATTTAAGGATGAAATTCACCCTATCATGACAAAAGAGAGTTCTATGATAGATGATGATGGTGTAAGGTTTAACCAAACCCTTGAAACCCTAGGTAAATTAAGACCAATATTTGATAAAAATGGAACAGTAACGGCAGGTAACTCTTCCCAAGTTTCGGATGGGGCATCTATGCTTATTTTAACAACAGAAGAGAAAGCCAATGAACTAGGTCTTGAACCTATTGGATTTATAAAAGAGTATGCTTATGCTGGGTTAGATGCTTCAAGAATGGGTTTAGGTCCTATTTATGCTACAAAAAAACTCTTTGATAAAACAGGAACAAACTTAAGTGATATTGATTTAATAGAGTTAAATGAAGCCTTTGCTGCACAAGTAATTGCAAATATAAAAGCTTTTAATTCAAAAGAGTTTTGCAAAAAAGAGTTTGGGAGTGATCCTTTAGGAGAGATTGATGAATCAATACTAAATGTAAATGGTGGAGCTATAGCTTTAGGGCATCCTGTTGGTATGAGTGGAAATAGAATTGTACTACATACTTTAAAAGAGTTAAAAAGAAGAGGCTTAAAAACTGGACTTGCTACCCTTTGTGTTGGTGGTGGGCAAGGTGCTTCTTTTTTATTGGAGGTGTAAGATGAATAATGTTTATTTAGAAGTTATCCAAGATGTAGCAACTATTATTTTTGATTTAAAAAATGAAAAAATCAACAAACTTAGCTTTGAAGTTTTAGAAGAGTTTGATTATCTACTAAATCAAATCAAAGATGACACCTCTATCAAAGTTTTAGTAATCCAAAGTGCAAAAGAGAATATCTTTATAGCAGGTGCAGATATAAAAGAGATTGAAGCTATGAAAGATGAAAGTAAAGTTTATGAGCAAATAAAAAAAGCTGATAAAATCTTTGAAAAACTTGAATCTCTTCCTTATCCAACTATCGCATATATAAATGGTGCTTGTATGGGTGGAGGATTGGAATTAGCTCTTGCTTGTACATATAGAGTTGCTACAACAAACCATAAAACTAAACTTGCTTTTCCAGAGATTAAGTTAGGATTTTTCCCTGGACTGGGAGGAACACAAAGAGCACCAAAACTTATAGGTCTTATAAACTCACTTGATATGATACTTACAGGTAAGGCTCTTGATTCTTTAAAAGCTTTAAAAATAGGATTGGTTGATGAGATTTTTAATCATGGACAAAAAGAGAGCAAACTTGAAGAGTTTATAAAAAAAGTTTTAGATAACAAAGTTAAAAGAAAAGAAAAAAGCTTTTTAACTAAACTTTTAGAAAATTTTTATTTTACTAGAGAGTTTATATATTATAAAACATTAAAATCTATAGAAAAAAAAGTCAATAGAGATTTCAATGCTCCATATATGGCCTTGGAAGTTATAAAACAAACTTTTAACAACACATATGAAGTTGGCATTGAAGTAGAAGCAAGAGCCTTTTCAAAACTTGCTGTAACAAAAGAATCAAAACATATGATTGAACTATTTTTTATGTTTGAAAAACTAAATAAAGATTTCAATAAAGTAGATGATATTATAGAAAATGTTGCAATAGTTGGTAGCGGAACCATGGGGATTGGAATCATTTGGTTGTTTTCAAAATTTTTGGATGAAGTTAGAATAAAAACAAGAAAAATATCACAAGTAAAAGATATAGTAAAAGCCGTATCTAAACTTTATGATTCATCAATAAAAAGAAGAAGTTTAACTAAAAATCAAGTTGATTTTAAACTAAATAAAATATCTTACACACACGATTTTAATGGTATGAGTAATAGTGACTTTGTAATTGAAGCAGTAGTTGAAGATGAAAATATCAAAAAAGAGACTTTTTCTCAACTTGAAGATGCATTAAATAGCAATGCAATTATTGCCACAAACACCTCATCAATTTCTATAGAAAAACTTAGTGAAAATCTACACAATAAAAAAAACTTTTTAGGTGTACACTTTTTTAACCCAGTTAATATTATGCCTTTAGTTGAGATTATACCAAATTCTAAAACGAGTAAAAAAACTATAAATAGAGTAAAAGAGATGTTAATCAGATGTGGGAAAACACCTATTGTTGTAGGTGATTGTGCTGGTTTTATTGTAAATAGAATTCTACTTCCATATTTAAATGAAGCTGCATTTATCTTACAAGATGGCTCAAATATCAAAACTATAGATAAAGTACTAAAAGATTTTGGTATGCCTATGGGACCATTTATCCTTGCTGATACAGTTGGTATTGATGTGGGATATAAAGTTGCAACTATTTTAAATCAATCTTATGGTGATAGGATGCCAGTAGCTCCTATACTAAAAAGAGTACATGATGAATTAAACCTTTTAGGGAAAAAAGAGAATAAAGGATTTTATATCTATAAAGGATTTTCCACAAAAGTAAATGAAGAGGTAACTTTACCTTTTAATCTAAATAGACAATTTAACAATGAAGAGATAATTCAAAGATGTTTATATATCATGATAAATGAAGCGTGTAGATGTTTGGAAGAAAAGATTGTAACAGATGCAAACATAATAAATTTTGCCATGATTACAGGTACTGGATTTCCAGCATACAAAGGTGGTTTGTTAAGTTATGCAGATGATATAGGGTTGGAAAATATTCTAAATGCACTAAAAGAGTTTCATGGAAGATATGGGAAACGATTTGAACCAAGCAAACTTTTAATCAAACTTGTGGAAGAAAAAAAAGATTTTAAAACAGGAGAAGCGTTATGGAATTTTTAATTTTTTTACTAATCATAGCAGTATTAAGCTATTTTACTTTTCCTTTACTATATAGCCTAATTATATTAGGTGTATATGGTTTTATATTTTTTGATTTAAATATTGTTTTATGGATAGTTTTTATAGCTATTGGATTAATATTTAGTATCAAGTCACTTAGAGAAAAGTATATAACATCGAAAATTGTAGATTTTATCAATAAAAAAAACCTTATGCCTAAAATCTCACCTACAGAAGAGGCGGCACTACAAGCTGGCACAAACTGGATTGAAACCTCTTTTTTTGAAGCAAAAGTTGATTTTGAAAAAATAAAAAATGAAAAAATTACTATGCTTACAGAAGAGGAAGAGAGTTTTCTAAACAATGAAGTTAATCAACTTTGTGAGCTAACTACAGATTGGGAAATTTTTCAAGATAGGGATTTAAAACCTGAAGTATGGCAATTTATAAAAGATAATAAATTTTTTGGGATGATTATTCCAAAAGAGTATGGTGGCTTAGGATTTAGTGCAACTGCTCACTCAAAAGTTATCGAAAAACTTGTTTCACGTTCACAAGTTCTAGCTATTACTGTCATGGTACCAAACTCACTTGGACCTGCTGAGTTGATTTTAAAACATGGAACAAAAGAGCAAAAAGAGAAATATTTAAAAGATTTAGCAGTGGGAATACAAGTTCCTTGTTTTGCATTGACTGAACCAAATGCAGGAAGTGATGCAACATCTATACAATCTAAAGGTGTTGTATTCAAAGATGAAAATGGTTCTATAAAAATAAAACTAAATTTTGAAAAAAGATATATCACTTTAGGAAATATTGCAACACTAATTGGTCTTGCATTTAAACTATACGACCCAGAACAAATCTTAGGAGAAAAGGAAGATTTAGGTATTACCTTTGCTTTAGTTGATTCGAAACTAAAAGGTGTTGATAATTCAAAAAGACATGATCCACTAGGAATACCATTTGTAAACTCTCCAATTGTAGGAAAAGATGTAATCATAAATCTTGAAGATGTAATCGGAGAAAAAGAAGGTATTGGTAAAGGTTGGCAAATGTTAGTTGAGTCTTTATCTATAGGTCGTGGAATATCACTTCCAAGTGTAAGTTTAGGTGGAAGTAAGTTTGCTTTAAATGTAGTTTCTTCTTACTCTATGATTAGAGAACAATTTGGATTGAGTATAAATCATTTTGAAGGAGTTGAAGAAAAGATTGCAAAAATTGCAAGTTTTACTTATATGCTAAATGCAGCAAGAAACTATACTTTAGATGCTATTGACAATGGAGAAAAACCAGCTGTAGTAAACTCTATCATGAAATACCATGCAACAGAAAAGTTTAGAGAGATTATAAACGATGCAATGGATGTTTTAGGTGGTAGCGCCATTATAAGAGGCGAAAAAAACTTTTTAGCACATGCTTATTTTGCATTACCTATTAGTATTACAGTTGAAGGTGCAAACATATTAACTAGAAATCTAATGCAATTTGGACAGGGTTTGATTAAATCGCATCCATATATCTATAGACAAATCAATGCTTTGAAAAACAATAATATAAGAGCTTTTGATGATGCATTTTTTTCACATATTGGTTTAGTTTTATCTGCATTTTCAAAAACAGTGTTTTATTACCTTACAAGAGGTTTTTTTATATCAACTAAAGGTTCATTTAGAAGATATAAACAAAAATTAGTTTGGGTTAGTGCAGATTTCACTTTTCTTTCAAATTTAATACTTGCATTAGTTGGACCTGCTTTGAAAAAAAGAGAAAATATAAGTGCAAGATTAGCAGATATACTCTCATACTCTTATTTAATAACAGCAACTCTAAGAGAATATGAAAACAATTTAAACAAAGAGCATATGATATTTGTTGACTATGTTTGCAACTATTGCTTTAATCAAATACAAATAGCAAGGGAAGAGATATTTAACAATATGGGAATTTTAAAAATTTTTATACCCTTTGTAAAACTAAATACAATAGGGATTAAAGCACCTGATAAATTAAATGCTCAAATTGTAAAACAGTTAAAAAATCAATACTTCTTAAATGAGATGAGTGACAATATTTTTATCTCAAGCAATAAATCAGATAGATTTACAAAACTTCAAAAAGCTGTTGAGTTAAACAATGAAGTTTTAAACTCATTTTATAAAATAAAAGATGCTATAAAAGAGGGAAAAATCCCAAAAGATAGTATTGAAAATATGGTAGATAAAGCTTTAGAAATAGAATTGATAGATAAAAATCAAGCAACTTTATTGAAAAAAGCTTATAGTTTAAAACAAGAGTTGATAAATGTAGATGCATATAAAGTCAAAGTCTATAAAGGATTAAGATAATGCGTGAAGATTTGCTAATAAATACTAGTGGTTTTGTTTTAAATATTTTAGAAAAAGTTCTAAATGCAAATATTGAAATAAAAGGGATAGAAAATATCCCAAAAAACAACCCTAGAATTTTTGTAGCAAATCACTTCACACGAATGGAAGCTATGATTGTCCCATATGCTTTATATAATTTAACAGATAAAAAAGTTGGTGTCATTGCAGATGATTCCTTATTTGAAACATATTTTGGAACATTTCTAAGAAATCTTGGAGCAATGAGAAAATCTGAACCCAATAGAGATCAGATAATTTTCAAAGATCTTTTGACTGCTCAAAAAGATTGGATGATTTTTCCTGAAGGCAGAATGGTAAAAGCAAAAGATATAAGTAAAGCAGGAAACCATTATTGTGTAAAAATTGATGGAGTTTGTCAAAAGGTTCATACTGGCTCTTCATATTTTGCTATTGAATCTGAACTTTTAAGGGAAGATTATTTTAACAATAAAATCAAAAATATAAAAAAATTTAAAAGAAAATATTTTTTTAATGATGAAGATAAAGTTAGTCAAGAAGAAACCATGGTAATACCTATAAATATTAGTTACTCTAAAATTAGAAATGGTGAGAATTTTCTTACTAATATGGCTATTAAATTTTTAGACAATATAGGTAAACACTTTTTAGAAGAGTTGGAAATAGAAGGTAATTTAGTATTAAACTCAAAAATCACTGTTCAAATTTTAAAACCAATTAATATTAAAAATATATTAAAAGATATTTATGAAAAAGAGTTAAACCATAATAATATTTTTTCAAAATATAGATATCAATTAACATATAAATTTATGGAAAAAATCTATGAAAACCTTACAGTCAATTTTGATCATATATTTGCACTTATACTCTTTTTATACCCTAAAAAAAATATGAAAAAAGAGTTGTTTAAAAGGCTTATTTACCTAAGTATAAATGAGATTAAAAAAAACTGTTTAACTTATGATTCAAATTTAAATCAAAATATGATTAATCTAATCTCTTTTGAAAAATATAAACCATTTGAAGAGATTTTAAATATTGCCATAAAAGATGGGATAATAATTGAGCAAGAGGATAAATATATAATAAAAAAAAGCAATCTTTTAGATAGTTATACTCACCATACAGTTCGTTTAAAAAATATATTAAGAGTGATTTTAAATGAGATACTTATTATTGACAAAGTAAAACTCATCGTAAAACAATTGATTTTACAAGATGAAGATACTATCGATAAAAAAATATTTGAACTTTTAAAAATAGAAGAGATTTATGAGTTTGAAAATGATAGAGTAAACTTTTTAAGTGAGGTAAAACCAAGAGATATTGGTCAACCATTTTTATTTGAATCTAATAAAAGTGATGAATGTGTGATAGCTTTGCATGGGTTTTCATCTGCTCCAAAAGAGGTTTATAATATCAGTAAGTACTTACATAAAAAAGGGTTTAATGTTTATGCTCCAAGACTTAGAGGTCATGGTACAAGTCCAAAAGATTTAAAACAAACAACTTGGCAACAATGGTATGAAAGTGTATCAAGAGCTATAACAATTGCCTCTTTAAAATATGAAAAAATTCATATCTTAGGTTTTTCAACGGGAGGTTTATTAGCACTACTTTCCACAAAAAAAACTAATAGTAAAATTAAATCTATTATTTGTATCAATGCTGCTTTAAATCTAAAAGATATTAGACTTAAAACGTTATTGCCTACAATATCTTTTTGGAACGATTTAGTTGAAGCTTTTAATGCCAATAAATATGCAAAAGAGTTTGTTGATAATTTTTCTGAAAATCCAACTGTTAACTATGACAAACACTATATTGATTCAATTGAACAATTAGATGAGTTGATGCATAAAACAAAAAAATCTCTTCAAGATGTGAAAATACCAATCTATATAGTACAAGCAAAAAATGATCCTGTGGTTAATCCAATCTCTGCTTATGAAATATATGATAAAATTCAATCTACAAATAAAGAGTTACTCATTTTAGACTTAGATAGGCATATAATAATAAATGGAAATGACACTTATATTTTATTTGATAAAATCTATAATTTTTTGATAAAACAAGGCAATACATGAATCTAAATAGATTAGAAGAAAAACTTTATACACAAATACCACTTACAAAATTGATGCAATTAAAACTTGATTCAATAAATGAAACTGTTTTAAATACATCTGCACCTTTGAATATAAATATAAATGACAAAGGGACTGGTTTTGCTGGAAGTTTATTGACTACTTGTACTATTTCGGCATGGAGTGTTGTGTATTTGATTTGTGAACAACTTGGGTTCAATCCCCCAATCATTGCAATAGTAAAAAATGAATCAACATTTAATAATCCAGTTACAAAAGATATAAGATGTCAAAGTATTTTACCATCTAAAGAGGAAATACAAATACTTAAAGATAAGCTAGATACAAAAAAAAGTGGTTCAATTTTAATCAAATCTCAAATCATAGAAAATGGAAAAATTTGCCTAGATTTTGAAGGAATCTATATAATCAAGCTGTAATATTCACTTTTTATATACAATGGGTATGGTATAATTTAAATATGAAAAAAATAATATTAAAACTAATGATAATTTTATCACCACTTTATATGATGGCAAATACCATATCAGCAAAATATAATATCACTTATGGAAACTTTTTGGATTTAGGGATTGCATATACTACACTAAGTATAAATGGTGATAAATACTCTATAAAAATAGAGGCAAAAACAACAGGAATGGCAAAATACCTTACTAATAATAGGGTTGAAATATATGAAAGTCATGGAGATTATATTGATAATAAATTTTTACCTAAAAAATTTATAAAAATAAAAAAAGATGACTTAAAACAAAAAATTAGAACTTACATTTTTGATAATAAAAATCAAAAAATTTTAGTAAATGAGATAAATAAAGGGTATAAAATCAAGTTCCAAAACGATTTATCTCAGAAAAAAGTTGAATTTCGAAATGAAGAAAACTCAACCTTAGATTACTTTGCAAAAGATGATATTTTATCTTTGTTTTTCAATCTGCAAGAACTACTCATAGGTTTTGAAGATGGTAAAGAATATACTCTAAAAGCTATTGGAGCAAATAAAACAAAAGGTAAAATCAGTATTTTAATACCAGCTAAAGAACAAATGAAAATATTAGATGAAAATTTAAAAATTGATTCCAAATCTAAATTTATAGCATATATCAATCAAAGAATTTTTTCAAGTAAAAGAGGAGAACTTCTAATATCTTTAAATGACCATGGTTTTTGTAATAAAGCTGTTTTAAAAGATGTTTTACTTTTTGGAGATATTTCTGGAGAAATGGTAGAATTTAAAATAACAAAGGAAAAAAATGAAAAAATATAGCTCTTATTTAATCTTATTTATCTTAATAATCTTTATTTCTGGATGTACAGCAAAAGCACCATATACAAATAGAAGTCAAATGATATTAATCTCACAATCACAAGAATTAGCCTTAGGTGAAGAGTCTTACAAAGAAGCCTTAGATAAATCAAAAGTGATTACAAATACAAATGATGCAAATAGAGTTAAAAATATTGGTATGAGAATAGCAAAAGTTGTAAATAGAAGTGATTATAAATGGGAATTTAATCTAGTAGAAAACAAAGCTAAAAATGCCTTTTGTTTACCAGGAGGAAAAGTTGTAGTATATACAGGGATATTGGAAGTTGCAAAAAATGATTCACAACTAGCAACTGTAATGTCTCATGAAATTGCCCATGCCCTAGCACGTCATGGTGCAGAAAGAGTAAGCAGTGGAATGGTAACAAATGCTCTTCAAACAGTTGGAAACATAGTTATTAGTTCCCAAGCACCAGAATTAACTCAAACATTCAATATAGCTTATGGATTAGGTGCACAATATGGAGTACTACTTCCTTATGGAAGGATGCAAGAGAGTGAAGCAGATGAAATTGGTATTCATCTAATGCACAGTGCAGGTTATGATCTAAATGAAGCTTTAAAATTTTGGGAAAATATGAAAGAGGGGAAAAGTGAAGGTATCGAATTTTTCTCAACACACCCAAATTCATCTACAAGAATTGAAAATATTAAAAGAGTTATAAAACAGATAAAAGGATAACACTACTACAAAGATGGTAGTGTTATTTTAAAACAAGCTCCATCATCAATATTATAAACATCGATTTCACCTTTTAATCTATCATCTAATATTTTTTTTGTCATATATAAACCTACTCCACTACCCTCTTTATCTTCTTTTGTTGAAAAATATTTTTTAAAAATATTTTTTAGATTTTCATTTGCTATACCACCTGCATTATCTCTTACTTCTATACAAACTTGATTATTAAGTTTATACGTTTCAATCTCAATTATCTTTTTTCCACTTTTATGCCATAAGGCTTCATAAGCATTTGATAAAATATTCATCAAAACTTGTATTAAATCATTTTGATAATTTATCATTTCAACATCTTGTAAATCAGTTTGAATAAGTATATTTTCTGTTTTAAATTTTATTTGAAGAAGTTTTATAGTTTTGTTTATGATATCTTTTAAATTAAATCTATGCTGTTTAGTATCATTAACTAAAAAGTTTTTAAAATCATCAATAGTTTGATTTAGATGTTTTACTGAAAGTTCAATACTTTCCATAAAACTCATCAATCTTTCATCTGTTAATATATCATGTTCTTTTTCAATTTTTATACCTGTCGTTGATACACTTATTGAAGATAAAGGTTGTTTCCACTGATGAGTAATATTCTCAAACATCTCTCCTAACACTGCAAGTTTTGATTGATTTAATAAAAGTTCATCTTTTTGTTTAATATCATCTAATAATTTATCTTGATAACTTTTTAATTTTAGATGGGTGTTGATTCTAGCTTTTAAAACTATTGGTTCAATTGGTTTTATAACATAATCAACGGCACCAAGTTCAAAACCTAAAACTATATCATGCTCATTTTCTAATATAGTTACAAAAATTACTGGTATATCTTTATATTTGTTAATAGATTTTAATTCTTTACATAATTCATAGCCATCCATTTCAGGCATGATTACATCAAGCAATATCAAATCAACTTTCAATCCTGAATCTAATAACTCCAATGCTTTTTTTGCACTTGTTGCTACACTAACCTTATAGTCTTGTTTCAAAACTTCAATCATTACTTGAAGGTTTTCTGGTGAATCATCAACAACTAAAATTGTTTTTTTTATATCTTCCATTGTAACCTCGATATTTCTATTTTCAATATAATTTTTATCTTCATTTAGATATTTTGAAACAATACCCAAAACCTTTTGTTTTGAAAAAGGTTTAGAGATAAAACCATCAGCTTTAATTTTAAGTTGTGATTCCTCTTCAAAAGAACTTACAAATATTACTGGTATATTAACACTTTTTTCATCACTTTTTATTTTTTTTAGAACTTCATAACCATCCATTTGTGGCATTGCAATATCTAATAAAACAATATCTATAGAACTATCACTAATAATTTCAAGAGCTTTTTTACCATTAGTAGCTGCTACAATCGAATATTTATCTTTTAACATATCCATTAAAAGATGAATATTTGAAGGTACATCATCTACTATTAAAACTCTTTTTTTATCCATTTAAAGTTCCTTAAAAAAGTTTTTTATAAGTTGTTTTAACTTATCTGTATCAAAACTATTTAATGCTTCATCCATTTTTGTATATATATCTTTATAATCACTTTTTTGTAAATAGTGTCCTAACTCTTCTAATATTTTTGTTGCTTCTACAATATCATAATCTATAGTTTTATCTAAACTATTTAATAACGTCATAACAATATCTTTATCAAACTGTTTAATCTCTTCAAATTCAATTAATTCCAATTTATTTATATCTGTAATAATGTTATTAAATTCTTCTTTAAACTCTTCTATCAATTCAATATTAATAATATCTTTGTTTATCAACTTTCCATTTATAGTTGACAACAAATCAAAAAGTTTTTTTGCAGCTATATTACCTACAATTCCTTTCATCTCATGTATCTTTTTTTCCAATTTTTCAAGTTCATTATCTTTTAATAATCTATCTATTTCATTTGGTATATTTTGATAATTATTTTTAAATTGTTTTAAAATTTTAATATAAAGTTCTTCGTTATAAGATATTCTATTCATAGCTTCATTTATATCAAATAAGTTTTCATTTAATTGTTTTATATATTTATAATTAAGCTTTTTATTGATATCTTCATCTTTAATGATAGTTTTTTCTGGTATATATTTTTTTAATACTAGATATAAAGTATTTGGATTTATTGGTTTTGTAATATGTTCATTCATTCCTGCATCTATACTTTTTTGTCTATCTCCAACTAAAGCATTAGCACTCAATGCAATTATAGGCAATGTTTTAAAATATTTTTCATTTAAACTTCTTATTTTTTGAGTTGCTTCTATACCGTCTAGTTTAGGCATTTGAATATCCATCAGAACCAATTTATATTTTTGTGTAATTACTTTTTGGATAGCTTCAATTCCATCAACGGCAACATCTACATTTAAGCCAAAATCTTCTAATACAGAAATTGCAAACTCTCTATTAAGTTCATTATCTTCAACTAATAAAACATTTTGAGGTTCAAAAATTTTATTTATATTTCTATTTTTAGGATCCAGATTATTTGTTCTAGTATCAAAAATTTCTATAATTTTATCGTGTAATGTTGATGGAGTAATTGGTTTTTGTAAAAAGCCAAATATTCCAAGTTTTTCTACATCTTTTTGTAAAACTTCACCTGAATATGCTGTTACAATTATTGTTTTAGGAGTTTTTTCTTTTAATATATTCTTATACTTATTAAATGTGTCTAAACCATTAAGATTAGGCATCTTATAATCTAAAAATACCAAATCAAATCTTTCCTCCTTTAGTATTTTTATAGCATCATAACCACTATTTACACTTTTTACCTGATAGGTAAAGGATTCTAAAATATGTGTTAAAACATCAGCTGCTAAATTATTATCATCTACTACTAAAACTTTTAAATTTTTACTATCAGATGGAAATAAAAATCCAACATGCTCTTGAGAAACTGCTATTTTAACTTCTATTGAAAAACAAATTGTAGTTCCTAAGCCTTCATTGCTTGACTCTATCCAAATATCTCCACCAAGCATGTTTGAAAGTTTTTTACAAATCGCTAAACCTAAACCTGTTCCATAAAAACTTCTTGTTGCCGAATTATCCACTTGTACAAACTCATTGAAAAGATGTTTTTGATTCTCTTTTGAAATACCAATTCCTGTATCTTTTACACAAAAATTCAAAATCACTTTTTTTGAGGATTCATTTTTAGATAAATTTGCACTTACAATTACCTCACCTGCATCAGTGAACTTAATGGCATTTGAAATAAGATTATTTAAAATTTGGGCTAATCTTAATCTATCAGAGATTATATATACTGGAATTTTGTCATCAAACTTTGTTATCAACTCGATATTTTTATCCTCTGCTTTATCACTCATAACAGACATAATATCATTTATCAATTCATAGATATTAAATTCACTATTTTTAATCTCCATTTTATTTGCTTCAATTTTTGAAAAATCTAAAATATCATTTATTATCCCAAGAAGTGAATTAGCTGCAATATTTGCTTTTTTTAGATAATTTCTTTGATCATTAGTTAAATTAGTTTTTTCTAAAAGATACATCATTCCTAAAACTGCATTCATAGGAGTTCTTATCTCATGACTCATTTTTGCTAAAAAGTCTGATTTTGCTTCATTTGCTTCATTTGCTTCTTTTTGGGCAATAATCAATTCTTCTTGAACCTTAACTCTATCCGTAATATCTTGTTTGATTGAAGCAAAAAATTTGATATTTTTATCCTCATCAAATATTGGTGCTATTACAGCACTTTCCCAAAAATGATCTCCATTTTTTTTCTTATTTAAAAACTCACCCTGCCAAGTATTTCCAGATTTAATTGTATCCCAAAGTTCATCGTAAAACTCTTTGCTTTGACTACCAGATTTAAATACACTTGGAGTATTTCCTATAAGTTCTTCTTTTGTATAACCTGTTTCTTTACTACTATGTGGATTTACATATAAAATCTTTCCTTCTAAATCAGTAAGTATTATGGAAGCTTGACTTTGTTCAATAATTTGTAAAAATTTATTTAACTCTTTTTCTGCTTTTACCCTCACATCAATCTCTTGCTTTAATTTTCTATTCCAATAAAAAATTACAATTATGATTACAATGAACCAACCTAAAATTTTGTAAACTAAGGTATAATCAACATTCTCATCAACTTTTACTTTTAACCATTTATCTTTAATATTGTTTATTTCTTCTTTACTTGTTTTATCAATTATTTTATTAAATATATCAACCAATAAAGGCTCATCATTTCTTAATGCAACTCTAATTTGATAATCAATACCAACCTTTGAAGCAATTTTTAGATTTGTCATACCACTTTTTGCAATTGCATAACTTACTGCTGCTGTAGTATTTACAAATCCATATAGTTCCCCACTGCTAACCTTGAAAAGCCCATCTAAGATACTTTCAACTTCAACTAAATTTATATTTGGATATCTATGTTGAAGCAATTCAGCAATTGCAGAATCTCTAACGACACCAATCTTTTTATAAATAACTTCATCAAATTCTATGATAAAAGGTTCCTTTTCTCTTGTAACTAAAACTTGTGAAAATGTCATAAAAGGTTTACTAAAATTCATATATTTTTCTCTATTTACAGTTTTAGCAACAGCACTTAATAAATCACATTTTCTTAATTTTGATGAAGCTAATGATTCAGACCAACTTTGAGTGGGAACTAATCTTATAGGTACAATTAGATTCTTATTAAATAGTTTATAAATATCAGCAATAATCCCTTTATATTGATTTTCTTCTAATTGTTCAAAAGGTAACCATGCTGGATCAACACACATTGTTAACTCTTTTTTATGATTTAAATATGATATTTCATCTTTTGTAAAAAGTATTTCGGATGTTGTGTTATCAAAATCATTAAAATTTAATTCTTTTGTCCATTTTAATTCAATTTGATTAATCTCTTCATCACTAATTTTTGAAAATCCTTCTTCTATCAAATCTAAAAGTTTTTTGTTACCTTGTTTAACTGCTCCATAATAGTTTTTTGAATAGGCATATGTAGATTCATTATATTTATATAAATTTTCATCAATATTATTTCTTTTTAAATAATAGTAAAAAGTTGATAAAGAGGATAATACAACCTTATATCTATTGTTAAAAAAAGCACTATTTGCTTCATCTGCACTTTTAAACTCTTTCCAAAAGAAATTTGAAAGATTTTCTTCCATATACATTTTAGGATAACCATTGTCAATTGCAATAACATAAGGTTTTAAATCATTTATACTAAATATATCACCTAAACTTTTATGATAAAAAAAATATTTTTTGTTTGTATAAAAAGGTTTTGAAGTATAATCTAAAAATTCATCTCTTTGCTTAGTATAATATATACCGGCATGAATATTAGCAGTTCCCTCTTTTATCATATCAATTGTATTATCCCAAGAGGTTTCAATAAATTCTATTTTTTGATTTGTTTTTTTAGCCCAAAGTTTCCATATATCTATAATCATACCATTAGGCTTATTGTTTGCATCTGTAAATTTCAATGGTGGAGTTCCACCGTTATACACTATCTTAATAGTTGCATTTGCATTAAGAAAAGTAATGGCGAATATAAAAATCAATATCAATTTATTTATTATAGTTTTCATTTCATCAACTTTAAAAATATATTAATTGATTATATTCAAATATATATTAGATATAAATATAGTAAGTTTTAGTTTTTTTCTTTTCTTAATGCATCTTTTGATTTGTTAAAACAAAACATGCCCATTTTTTCATTTGTAAAAGTCATAATACAAGTGCTTCCAGGGTCACTTACAGGTGTAAATTCATAGACTCTTACATTATAACCTTCTGTTTCAATATTGTATTTTACATCAGGTTCAATTGTTTTATTTCCCCAACTTTTTAATTGAGACCATGTTATTGCATTTAAGATTGAAATTGTAAAAATAGTTAAAAGTAAAATTTTTTTCAAAATCTACTCCTTTTAATTTACATAAAAGAGAAAACTCTTTTATGCTATGTTTGTATAAACTGCTTGAACATCATCATCATCTTCAAGCTTTTCAATTAATTTACCTATATCTTCTTGTTGTTCTTCTGTAAATTTTTGTGGATTATTTGGGATTCTTTTTAATTCCGCTTTAGTAAGTTCAATTCCTAAATCTTCAAAAGTTTTATTTAAACTACCAAAATCTGTATAATTAGCAGTAACTAAAACAATACCATCTTCCTCTTCAATCTCTTCAAGTCCTGCATCAATTAGTTCTAATTCTAACTCTTCTAAATCCATGTCATCAGTTTTATTAAACTCAAAAATAGCTTTTCTATCAAAGAAAAACTCTAAAGAACCAGTTGGGACAACTTGCCCACCATTTTTATTAAAATGCATTTTAACATTTGCAACTGTTCTTGTATTGTTGTCTGTAGCTGTTTCAACAAAAATCAAAACACCATGTGGTCCTTTACCCTCAAAATTTACATCTGAATAATTTGCTGCATCTTTTCCTGTAGCTCTTTTTATAGCTGCATCAATATTTGTTTTTGGCATATTTTCAGCTTTTGCATTTAAAATAGCTGTTCTAAGTGCTGAATTCATTTCAGGATCTCCACCACCTGATTTAGCTGCTATTTCAATTGCTTTTGCTAGTTTTGGGAAAACTCTTGACATATTTCCCCATCTTTTCATTTTAGCTGCTTTTCTATATTCAAAGGCTCTACCCATAAAAAACTCCAATGTTTATTTTCTATTTTTTTGGGATTATACCCTTTTTGAAATAATAGCTTCATAAGAATATATTTTTTTATATAAAATATGTTTTATTTTTACTCATTTTGTTAACTCTTTGTTAACTCTTATAATAACAAATGTGTTTATTAAGTAATTTTTGTGAAAAAATTAGGTAATATATATACTTATTATATTAAATAAGGTTTGATGAATGTTTTTTATCATTAGGTTTTTACTTTTTATTTTTATATCATTTTTTATAAGTTTAAATACTTATGCTCAAGATTTAGATGGATTTGAAGATGAATTTAAAACACCTCAAAAAGAGATTTTTGATCCACTTGAAGGTTACAATAGAACAATGACTTCATTTAATGATTTTGTTTATATCAATATCTTAGAACCAACATCAAAAGGTTACTCTATAATTGTTCCAGAACCTGCAAGAGTAGGAGTATCAAATGCAATATATAATCTTAAATTCCCTATTAGATTTATAAATAACTTATTACAATTAAAAATTACAAATGCATTTAGTGAATTAGGAAGATTTACAATTAATAGTACATTTGGTCTTTTAGGGTTAATTGATGTTGCTTCAAATAATCTAGAGATGAAAAAATATGATGAAGATTTTGGACAAACTTTAGGTTTTTATGGAATTGGTCAAGGTTTCCATGTTGTTTTACCATTTTTAGGACCTTCTAATCTAAGGGATATGGTAGGATTAACAGCAGATGGATATGTAAATCCACTAACAGATATTAGTGCATTAAATTATAAAATACCCGAAAGAACTGAACATACACTAGCAATTAAGGTATATGAAGTGGTAAATGAAGTATCATTAAATCAAGGAAAATATGAAAACTTAAAAAAAGATGCAATTGATTTATATCCATTTTTAAGAGATACATATAACCAAAAACGAGAAAAAGAGATTCAGGAGTAATTTATGTTGAAAAGATGCCTTGCTTTATTTATATTATTTTTCTTTTCAGTTTCTGCATTTGCATTAACAAAATCTGAAATTGAACCAGAGATGAGAAATAAAATTGACAAAGTATTATTGATTTTAAAAGATAGTAAATTAAACAAAGACTCAAAAGCAAAAGAGATTATTGATCTTATGGATTCAGTATTTGACTACTCTTTAATGTCAAAATTGTCTTTAGGTAGAACTTGGAAAGAGATAAATAAAGAGCAACAAAATGAATTTGTAAACCTTTTTACAAAAGAGTTAAAAGACTCTTATGTAAGTAAATTAGACTTATATACAGATGAACTTGTTAAGATATTAGGAACAAATACACCTAAACCAAATAGATTAGAATTACAAACTGTTTTAGTAGGTAAAACAGATAAATATGAGATAAATTATAAATTTTATCAAACTTCAAAAGATGAAGATAAATGGTTAATCTATGATGTGGAATTAGTAGGAGTAAGTATTATTCAAACATATAGACAACAATATGCAGGATTTTTAAAAGAGAAATCTTTCCCTCAATTAATCGACTTTATGAAAAATAAAAAATAATTTATATGACAAAAAAATTTTATGACTTGATAGTTTTAAAATACCCTATAAAAGTAATGTTATTACTTTTTATAGGTATACTATTTCTAGGCTATTACTCTACAAAACTAGAAATAGATGCTTCTGCAGAAACACTTTTATTAGACAATGATAAAGATTTGGAATTTTCAAGAGTTATTGCTAAAAGATATTATACACCAGACTTTTTACTTGTAACATATAAACCCGATGAGCAATTACTTTCTGAAAAAAGTTTAACTAGATTAAAAGAGATAATAGAAGAGTTTAAAAAATTAGAAAAAATTGAATCTGTTACCTCTATTTTAAATGTTCCCCTTTTAGAATCTCCCGTACAAGAATTAACTAAACTTGTTGATAATGTACGAACTCTTTCAAACAGTAAAGTTGATAATGAATTAGTCAAAAAAGAGTTTCTAACATCACCTTTGTATGAAAATAGTTTAGTAAGTAAAGATTTTAAAACAACTGCAATAGTACTTAATCTAAAAACAAATAAAAAATATTATGAATTATTAGAAAAAAGAAATGAACTTTTAGATAAAAAAAGAAAATCAAGTTTAACTAAAGAGGAAGAAATAGAATTAGCTAAGGCAATAAAAGAGTTTAAAACTTTTAGAGATATTCAAAGATATGAAGATCATCAAAACTTAGAAAAAATCAGAAAAATAATTACTAAATACCAAAATAAAAACGCTACACTTTTTTTAGGTGGTGTAAATATGATTGCTGATGATATTATTAGTTTTGTTAAAAACGATCTACTAATATATGGTTCAACTCTTATTTTACTTTTAATAGCAATTTTATGGATAATCTTTAGGCAAATTATTTGGATTATATTACCAGTATTGATTTGTACCTTATCTGTAATCTCTACAGCAGGAACATTAGGTTTATTTGGTTGGGAGGTTACTGTAATATCTTCTAATTTTATAGCTTTACAATTGATTATAACACTATCAATTGTTTTACACCTAATTGTAAGATATAGAGAATTAAGGTCTAAATATAAACATGCCACACAATATAAACTTGTGATAAATACTATCCTTTCTAAATTTAATCCATCATTTTTTGCAATTATTACAACTATTGCTGGTTTTGCATCACTTGTTTTATCAGGGATTGAACCTGTAAAAAATCTTGGTTGGATGATGAGTGCAGGTATTGCTATTTCATTGATTATTTCATTTATCCTTTTTCCAACAATTTTAATATTAATGAAAAAAGTTGATGCAGCAAAAGAGTCAAATTTTAAACTACCAATAATACCTTTATGTACAAAACTTGTAGAAAAAAATGGTTATATGATTTTATTATCAAGCTTTTTTATTGTTTTATTTAGTCTTACAGGAGCATCAAAACTTATTGTTGAAAATAGCTTTATAAACTATTTTAAGAAAAATACTGAAATCTACAAAGGGATGGAAGTTATTGATAACAATCTAGGTGGAACAACTCCTTTAGATGTAATATTAACATTCAAAGAAGAGAAAAAAGAAAAAATAAAAATGGATGATGAATTTGCATCATTCGAAGATGAATTTGCACAAGAAGAAAATAGTGAACAGTACTGGTTTAGTAAAGATAAAATGGATACTATTATAAAAGTGCATAACTACTTGGAATCTATTCCTGAAATTGGAAAAGTACAATCACTAGCAACTTTACTAAAAGTTGGAAAAGTACTAAATAATGGTGAAGATTTAGATGGATTTAAACTTGCTTTACTTTATAATAAACTACCACAAGAGTATAAGAATCTAATTTTGAGTCCTTATGTAAGTATTGAAAATAATCAAACCAGAATAAATACAAGAATAGTTGACTCAAATCCAAACCTAAGAAGAGATGAATTAATCAATAAAATTAACACTGATTTAAAAAATATATTAAATAACAATTATGTTGAATTTAAACTATCTAACCTAATGATTTTGTATAATAATATGTTGCAATCACTTTTTGATTCACAAATCAAAACTTTAGGATTTGTGGTAATTATACTTTTTATAATGTTTGTAATTTTATTTAGGTCAATTTTAATTGCAACTATTGCAATAATCACCAACTTAGTTCCAATAAGTATTATTTTCGGAATAATGGGTTGGTTAAATATACCTCTTGATATTATGACTATTACAATTGCAGCAATCTCAATTGGTATTGGAGTGGATGATACTATTCACTATATTCATAGATTTCATGAAGAATATAAAATAGATCATGATTATATAAAAGCTATGCAAAGATCACATGAGAGTATTGGTTATGCGATGACTTATACTTCACTAGTAGTTGTTGTTGGGTTTTCAATTTTAGTGCTTTCAAATCTTATTCCAACTATTTATTTTGGTTTATTAACAGTAATTGTAATGATTACATTATTAGGTTCTGCACTTCTTTTACTACCAAAACTTTTAATTTTATTTAAACCTTATAAGAAGAAATATGTTTGAGCAACATCTGCAATGTCCTTACTGTAGAGAGGCTATAACAGTACTTTTAGATCTAGGAGTAGAAGGTTATAATAATATAGTTGAAGACTGTGAAGTTTGTTGCAGACCTATTGAAATTGAATACTACTGTGATGAAAATGAGATTAAAAGTTTTTCATATAATACAATTGAAGGAAATGAGTTTTAATGAATATAGCAATTTATTGTGGTTCAAATTATGGAAATGACAAAATATATATCAAAAGCGCAAAAGAGGTTATTGGTTTTTTAGCTAAAAAAGAGGTAAATATAGTTTATGGTGGAAGTAACTCTGGACTTATGAGTACAATCTCAAATGAAGCCTTATCATTAGGTATGAATGTGACAGGAGTAATAACTCATAAACTAGCACTTAAAGAGCTTGAAAACCTCAATCTAACACATATATATAAAGTAAATAATATTAGAGAAAGAAAAGCAAAAATGGAAGAATTATCTGATGCTTTTATTGCACTACCTGGTGGTTTTGGTACATTAGAAGAGATATCTGAAGTTTTCACTTCAATACAAATTGGAACACATACTAAACCTTGTGCTTTATATAACTTAAATGGATATTATGACAAATTAATAGATTTTTTGCAAAACTGTGTAAATGAGGGGTTTTTACAACAAGAACATTTAGATGCTGTGATTATCAGCGATGATATAAGATATATCTATGAAGCTTTTGTAAATTATAATGCTCCAAAAAGTAAATGGGAACTACTAAACGTTAATTAATATAAAAAATAAGTAGAATAAATCTACTTATTTCCCTCTAAAATTATTTTTATTTGTAGCTTCAACTACTGCATTTGCAAGTTTTGAAGTTGATAATGCTATCTCATTTGCCTCAGAAGCGATATTTGCGTTTACTTGAGTTTGCTTATCTAAACTATTTATTGCATCACTTATTTGTTCTATTCCATGTCTTTGTTCTTTTGCAGAATTTTCAACATCTTTGATAAGTTCAATTGTATTATTGATATTTTCACTTAAATCATGATACCCTTTGATCATCTGTGCTGCAATATTTTTTCCATTGTTTGATTTAACTGTTGCATTTTCTACTAATGATTTAATCTCATTTGCTGCTTCTGCACTTCTACTTGCAAGATTTCTAACCTCTTGTGCAACAACTGCAAATCCTTTTCCAGCTTCCCCTGCTGTTGCTGCTTCAACAGCTGCATTTAATGAAAGTATATTTGTTTGGAAAGCTATTTGATCAATAACTGTTATAGCTTCATTTATTGCAGTTACTTGTGAGTTGATATCATCCATAGAGTTTACAGTCTCTTTTGCCAAATTTTCACCACTATTTACAGATTTTGTCAATTCATTTGCATAACTTGCCATTTGTGAAATATTTTCAGAACTAGATATTACATTACTTGTTATCTCTTCAACTGCTGCTGCAGTTTCTTCTAATCTTGCAGCAGCATCATTGGAAGCTTTATTTAGTTCATCTACATTTAATAAAAGTTGATTTGAACCTTCAAGTAAAGTTTCTCCATTGTGTTTATTTTCAACAAGCATCTTTGTAATTGCATCACCTAAAGAGTTTATTCCATCAACCATTTTTTTAGATTCACCATCGATATTTTTAATATCTATAAAATTAACATAGTTATATTCTGTATACTCTTTTAATATTTGTAATATCTTTTTTATAACTACTTCTTGATGATCTAACATTCTATTTATAGTTTTTGCTAAGGTTGAAACTTGTGGATTTGCTGCTTTTGAATTAACTCTACAAGAATAAAACCCTTTTTCTAATTTATCTAAAGTGATAGTTGCCTCACCAACACAAAGTAAATCTTTTTCTAAATCTCCATTGATTCTATCAATATTATCATTTACCATTGATGCAAGTTTTCCTAACTCACCTTTCGTTTTTAAATCTATATGATTTAATTCATTTATATCTCTATTTAAGTATGCCATAAACTGTTCAATACCAGTATATATTTTGTTTATAGCTCTTGTAATACTTCCTACCATTGTTGTTGATAACCAAAACAATATAAATAATATGAAAACAATAATTGCAGTAATAGTATAAGTAAATGTTGCATATCCACTTATAAGTTTATCTGCTTCTTCTTTTATAATATTCAATAAATAATCATCAACCTCTTTTAAAATATTTATTTTTTTTGTAATTGTTGAAAACCAGTAAGCAGGGTCTGTATCAAATTGGATATCAGGGTTTTCACCATACTGAAGTAGTTCCATTCTCATTTTCTCTACTTCATTAATAGAAGGATCTTCCAATTTTTTCATTAAATATTCACTATACTCATAACCATATATATCAAAAGTATCTAAAAATAATTTTTGTTCATTAACTAAATTTACAAATTTAATAAATAATTGAGGTGTAAAAGTTTTATTAACAAAAGCACTAGCTCCAACTGCTCTTTCTATACCTGCTCTTTCTTTTACCATTAAAAAATTATATAATGTATTTATATCATTGATTATATGGTCATCTTCGGCACTTAGTGCTGTCATAGCAATAAATCTTAATGACATAGTGTTAATATTTGTATAATAACCAATAGCTTTAGATGTTTCAATATTAAAAGTATCTACATTTTTTCTTATCGAATCAATTTTTGATAATTCATCTAAAACTTTTTCAACTAAAACTTTTCCATTAGGAGGATATAAACTGCTATCAAAAGTTTTTGTAAAATCTAAAAACTCATTAATTTTTTTATCAGTTATCAATCTTTGTTTTTCTAAAACATCTTTAAATTTTGTACCCTTACTTCCTAAATATCCAGAACTAGTCCCTCTTTCTTTTTGAGTTTCATGTAATAAAGCTGATATTTTTTCTGAAAAATATACTAAACTTTTAACATCTTCAAGTTTTGTTTTTTTATTATATGCATCCCCAATTATTAGAATAGATAAAACAAATAAAACAAAAAGAGGAATAATAGTCAAAATTTTAATTTTATTTCTAATCGATATATGTTTAAGATTCATCGTATACTCCCCTAATCCATAGTTTTATAAAGTTCTTCATATTTATCTATTTCACTTTGTGCAGCCATTCTTCTACATGAAATATAACCTCTTGAACCATCGCAAGATTTAAAAGGGAATACAGTTGCAAATACCCAATAATAGTTACCATTTTTTGTTTTGTTTTTTACAAATCCTTTCCATGCTTTACCTGATTGTACAGTTTGCCACAAGTCTTTAAAAGCGGCTTTTGGCATATCAGGATGTCTTACAATATTATGTGGTTTTCCAATCAACTCTTCAAGCTTGTACTCTGCAAATTCACAAAACTCCTCATTTGCAAATCTAATAATTCCTTTTTCATCTGTTTCAGATAATAAAAAAGAATCATTGTTCAATTTTAATTCTCGGGAACTCATACCTTACCTTTTTATTGTCTAATCTTAATTAATAGAAATTGTCTACTATTAAAAATCAATTTCAATTAAAAAATACTCATTAAATATCTTAACTTATCTATATTTAAATACCTAATAATTGTCTACTAATAGTATTATAAAACTGTATCATAAAAATATCATTTAAAAAAATTTTATTTATTAACTATTAGTTAATTATTTGTTTTTATATCATTAATATTAATAATCTATAATTTGTATAGAAATAAGTAGTACTAAACGACTTATTCCGAATTTTGCAACAATTCTCCTTTAAGGTAGAGTAAATCTCCTTTACTCTACCTTCTCCAAAAATATATTTTGTGTTTATTAGTGACACTATTCTTATATAAAACTTATAAATATTATTTAATTGTTGTTATCTTACAAATAGTTTAGTATAATTATAAAAACATATAAAAGGTAATTTATTAATGAAGAGGCTAGATAATATCCAAAAAGATTTACTCTTTACAAACTTGGATGACGATGGAAAATTATCTTGTCTAAAAGCTTTCAAAGTAGCTAGACTTATTGGAATGAAACCAAAAGATATGGCAGAAATAACACAATCACTTAACATAAAAATCACAAATTGTGAACTAGGTGTTTTTGGAAAATTAAAATTTGAAGAGATGGATGACAATATATATGATAAGCTATCAAAAAATTTCGCACAAGATAAAAAAATAGATTGCGAAGTTGCATGGCATATTGCAAGAGAAAAAGGAGTAAGCTTAAAACAAGTTGGTTCAACTGTTAAAGCTTCAGATGTAAAAGTAAGACACTGTCAACTAGGTTGCTTTTATGACGAGGAGTTTGAGAAGTACAATGACTAAACTTCTCAAACTATAATATATTTAATATCTGTTCTAAATTTTCTATTTTATATTTTGCTTTTGAAAAATCTTGAGTTTTAGTAAACTCATTATGAACAATTACACAATCAATCCCTGCACTATGAGCTGATGTTAACCCTCTTTGAGAGTCCTCTACAACAAGAGCTTCATTTTTTAAAGCACCAAAAGTTTCTAAACCTTTTAAATATGGCTCTGGATGTGGCTTGCAATAAGTATAATCCTCTTCACATAAAACAAAATCCATAAAATCTACTATTCCTCTGTTTGAATGAATCAATTCAAAATCAACTCTTCTAGAGGTTGTAACTATTCCCATCTTAAAATTTTTTGATAACTCTTTTAATATATCTTTAACACCATTTATCTCAATATCTTTTGTAATTAAATACTCTTGATAATATCTATTTCTTTGCTCCCTTGCTTCAATAATTGCCTTTTGAGAAAAACCCTTTTCAATCGCTTTTTCCCATGCAGTTCCACCTCTTGCCATAATCTTCATATAATCTTCAAACTCTAAATTTAAGTCAAAGAACTCTTTTAAAGCTTGTTTACTTGCTTCATAATATAAAGGTTCAGTATGAACCAACACTCCATCATTGTCAAATAATAAATATTTTTTCAAAGTTCCTTACCTTTTAAATACTCTTTTAATCTTCTTACTCCCTCTTTCATATGTTCTATATCTCTTGTATATGCAAATCTTAGATATTGATTTGTATTATTTGAACCAAAATCAATCCCTGGTGTTGTTGCAATATGAATCTCTTCTAATAACTCTTTTGCAAAATCAAAACTATTATTTGTATATTTTGAAACATTTGCCCATAAATAAAATGCACCTTCTGGTTTAGCATCAATATCAAATATTTCATTTAATTCATGATACAAATAATCTCTTCTTTCTTTAAAAATATTTTTAATTGAATCTAAATACTCATAATCAAAAGCTTCTAAAGCAGCATATTGAGAAAGTGTAGGAGCTGAGATAAATATATTTTGAGAGATAATTTCTGCTTGTCTTACTAGATGTTTGGGTACAATAATCCAACCTAGTCTAAGTCCTGGCATACAATAATATTTTGAAAAACCATTTATAACAAAAACATTTTTACTAAACTCTAAAGCTGTAACCTCTTGTTTTTCATAAACTAAACCATGATACAACTCATCAGAAATAAATGTAATATTTTTATTATCGCAATACTCTATTAACTCTTTTAAATTTTCTTTGTCATAAATATTTCCAGTAGGATTTGAAGGTGAAGAGATTTGAAGTGCATCAATTTGTACATTTTTTAAATGATTTATTGTCAATTGATAATTTGTAGTTTTATCTATATTCATAAAAACAGGTTCTATATCAAACATATATGCAAAATTTTTATAACATGGATAAGATGGATCACTTAATCCTAGTTTTCCTTTTGTTTGCAATGTTAAAGTATATGCAACTAAAAAAGCTCCTGATGTTCCAGGAGTAAGTAAGACTTGTGAAGGATCGATATCTACACTATAAACTTTTTTATAGTGTTTAACTATTTTCTCTCTTAGACTTAATAAACCTAAACTTTCTGTATAAGCAAACTTTTCACTAGTTACTGCCTCTAATAAATTCTCTTTGACCTTAGAACTTGGAGGTAAATCTGGTTGCCCTATTTCAAAGTGGATAGTATCTTCATATTTTAATGCATCTCTTACAATATCCATTACAATAAAAGAGCTCATCTTATCATATCTCATAAAAATTCCTAAATTTAAAACAGGTATTATATCTTAGGTTTGATTAGATAAAAAACAACGAAATCAATTAAAGAGAAGGAGAAGAATTAAATACTTTAATTGATTCCAATTGTCATGTTTTGGCTGTGTAGTTTTACATCAAATTTTTTAATGTAATGAAAATATAACACATAAGACTTAAATTAACTTTTAATATTTTAAATAAATAAGAGTATTTTAGTCTTATTTAAGTTTAAAGGATAATTTTTATCAAAAACTAAATATTTTATTGAGTTTATTTTCATTGACATAATTAGATTTGTGTGATATTATTTAATATTACAATCTAAGGACAAAGGGAAATTATGAATGTTTATGAATATGCAATGAAGGTTGAAAAGGATGGTGAAGCTTATTATAGAGAACTAGCTTCAAAGTCTCCAAATAGTGGATTAAAAAGAATCTTTACTATGTTAGCAGATGAAGAGGTAAAACATTATAATGTATTTAAAAATATGATGAAAAAGAATGATATCGATATAAACAAACTAGATATTATTACTGATACTAAAACTATTTTTGAAACTCTTTCAAATGAAAAAAACAATATTAATTTCGATGAAGAGCAAATTCAATTCTATAAAGAAGCAATTAAAAAAGAAGAAAATTCTCATCAATTTTATTTAGACAAATCAAATGAAGTTGAAACAGAAAATGAAAAAGCTATCTTTATTAAAATTGCAGAAGAAGAGATAAAACATAGAAAAGTTTTAGAAGAGATTGTAGAATTTATACAAGAACCTGATAACTGGGTAGCTAGCGCAGAGTTTTAAGATTGTAAGGATTTCCTTATAATCTTTTTTACATAGAAGCAAGTCTTTGAATAATTTGCTTCACCTCATTTTCATCAAAAAATATATTATTGTGTAGTTCTTGACTTACAGTTTTTAAATATTGCATTTTTTTTGTTTTTAACAACTCTTTATTATGTTGATTATCATTTATAATACTTTTCAGTTCCTCTTCATAGCTCTGAATTAAATCACTTTTCTTTTCATAAGAGGGTCTAACATTTGCATTTTTATTTTTAAATAAAAATAAAAATGCACCAATTAGTATTAAAGCAATAATTAAAAAGTAATATTCCATATTTATTCACTTTTACTCTCAGAAGTTAATAATCTTTTATTTAAAGATTTTGCTTCTAGAGCAATTGTTTCTGCTCTTTTTGCAATTGATAAAGCCTCATCGATTTTCTTTTTGTTTTCTTCATTTATAGCAATATTATCTATTCTTTCAATCAGTGTCCTAAATTCTAAATGCCCCAATACTTCCAATACACCAGGCGCTTTTGAAACATATTCAATATGTTCAGAATCTCTCCAATTATTTGTCAATGATTCATCAATATATTTTTTGTATTGATTATCTATTTGTGTTAGATTAGAGATAAATGCTAAATCTAAATCTAAATCATCTTTTTTATCAAACAACTGATCATGAAGTTGTTGTAAATAGCTAGTTAATGTAAGTGTTGAGATATAATCATAAACTTTTTGTTTCTCATCATTTTCTAACATATACTCCAAAATTAATATAGATATCTCATCTTCTTTACTTGTAAATATAGATTCTAGTTTTTCATTACAATAAGTATAAATTTGTTTAGAGTCATCTTTATCAAGTTTTTTGATAAACTTATATAAATCAAGATTGTAGTTAAAACTACATCTATTTAATTCTTTAAAAAATGTATCCAAAATTTGAAAAGGGTTTTCTGTACTATTTGCATATTTCACTATTTTATTTACATTTTTAACTTCATTTTCATCTAAATTTGTATTTTCTATATAATATATTATCTCTTCATATAAATTTTCAGACAATAACTCTTTTGATTTACTCTCATAAAAAGAGGTTAAATCTTTATTATTGTATTTTTTTGAACCTTCTGCCAATTTTTCATATTTTTGTGAAATCTCTTGGTATTTATCAATCTTCTCTTCAATACTAAGTGAAGATAAAAGTTTTGAAGTTTTTAATAAAATAGACTCTTTTAGTTCATTTAAAAGTAATGCAACTTTTTCTCCCCTTTTTGGTAGTTCTTCAACTAATTTTGTAATTTGACTATTATATTCATCAAAATCTTTTACATCTTTGATTTTATCAACTAACTTAAGTGCATTTTTTATCTTTATCTCTTTTTGAATAAAAAAGTAGATTAAAAACAATATTAAAAATATAATTGCTATGATTACGAAAGATTCATTTGGTGCTTTTGAAAAAATTTCTGATAATTGATAATTTGATTCTTTTACGATAGTTATAAATTCACCCACAGACATAAGACTCATAAACTTCCTTTTATAGTTAAAATCTAAGCTATAGTATACTGTAATAAGTTTAATTTTAACAGATATAAAAGGGGTTTAAAGAACCAAAAGGCTTCTTCGTAACTTTTTGGAATTTAATTGCTATTTAGAATTGTTTCAAGACTTTTTGAATTGACTTCACCTATATAACTTCTTATATATTTTCCTTGTATATCATAAAGATATGATTCTGGAACTTTTTTTACATCGTTGAAGTATTTGGCTAATCTAAAGTTTTCATCTCCAACTACTATTGGAAATTTAATATCATATTTTTTTATAAATTCATCAAGCTCTTTTTTATCTTTATTTTTTTCATATAAAACTGCTACTATTTCAAACTTGTCTTTATATTTTTCATAAAGCTTATTAAAAACAGGTATCTCTTTTATACAAGGTGGACACCAAGTAGCCCAAAAGTTAACTAATAGATATTTTCCATTTAATTGTTTTGATTTTATAGTTTCATTTTCTATTGATAAAGTGATTATTTTATTATCTGTTGTTTTTAAACTATATGTTTTATTACTTTGTTTTTTTAATTGTTCAAAACTACTTGAATCATCAACAATAGTTTTAGCTTCATCACTTGAATTACATCCTGTAAAAACAACAACTATAAATAAAAATATAATAGTATTGATAAATTTCATAATTAACCTTTATTTTGATTTTTTATTTTGCCAAAGTATTAATAAAACTAAAATTGAACTATATGAAACTAATGACAAAAATGGAATATTTATAAATCCAAAATAATTAAAGTATTTAGTAGAACAAGGAACACCTTGTTTACATGGAACTATAGTTTCAGGTATTATTCCCCACATTAAAAGATTATGATAAATAGAAAAAAACAAACCAACTAAAACCAAAGATATAGAATACTTAAATACTTTTTCATCAGGATATAATAGATTTACTAAAAATATTAAAACCAATGGATACATAAAAATTCTTTGGTACCAACACATTGTACATGGAATAAACTCCATAATTTCACTAAAAAACAATGAACCTAAAGTTGCTATGCTTGCTACTAAAAAAGCTAAAAAAATATATATTGAACCTGTGTTTTGTTTTTCCATTTTTCACCTATTTTTAAAAATTATATCATTTAATCTGTGTAGAACTTGTGGATTATTTTGAATTTAAATACTCTTTTCTAATCTCTTTTGCCAATTGGTATATTGACATTGCATAATAAACACTTCTATTATAATTTGTTAATACTTTAAAATTTTTTGTACCATACCATAATTCATCATAATCTTTTCTACTAAGTTTTAGTAAATAAACTTCATTTTTATAAAAAAATTTTTCTGACTTTGGTTTGATTCCTTTTAAATCTATCCTATTATATTTATGTTTTAATCCTGTTTCATATTTTGAAAACCTTGTTCCAATATAAGAAACTCTAGTTGCTACAGGAATATGGGAGTTCCAACCATGTTTTTTTAAAAAGTTTGCAACACTTCCAATTGCATCAGCACTACTATTTAAATCTATTTTTCCATTTTTATCAAAATCAACTGCATATGCTTTTATATTAGTTGGCATAAATTGAGTTAAGCCTATTGCACCTGCAAAAGAACCTTTTTGTTTGGATAAATCAATCTTATTTTTCTTTGCCACTAATAAATACTCTTCTAACTCTTTTTTAAAAAACTTATTTCGTCTATTTTCTTTAAATGCTAAAGTTGCTAATACATCAAATACATTTTGTTTTCCTGTATTTGCACCATATAAACTTTCTACTCCAATTATTGAAGCTATGTAAGTTGAAGGAATATTATAAATTTTTTGTGCTTTTATAAAATATTTTCTATTTTCTTTTATATATTTTACACCATCTTCTATTCTTTTTTTATTTATGATTTTTTTTTCGTACTTATCCCAACTTCCAATAAAATCACCTTTGATTTCAAAATCTTTTTTTAACTCCTTTGAATAATACTCTAAAGAAAAATTTTGTATATCAACTTTTGAAAAAAGTTTTATTAACTCACCTTTTGTGTAGTTACTATTTTTTGAAAAAGTATTAATAAACTCTTTTACTTCCTGTTTTTTTGTAAAATCTTCAGATTTTGCATTTGAAAATGTAAAAATAATTATAAAAATAAATATAAACTTCATATTACTTTCTTATGGATGTAGCCGTTAGAAATATATAATACTTTCCAGTTATAGTTACTCTAAATTTTTTTTGTTGTAGATATTTTTTACAAAACATAACATCTTTAAATAAAATAGACATCTCAGAATATGAATAATTAGGTGCTTTTGCTCCATAAATTATCTCAGTATCAATCCATCTACAATTTGGGAAACCCAAAATCATAGCACCATCTTTACTTAGATAATTTTGAACTATATTCATAAACACTTCATTAAAATTTAGATTTGTACTTTGTAATGTTCCAATAGAGATAATTAAATCAAAATTTCCTAAATCTAAAGTTTCTAAATCGTTTATATCATGACAATACAGTTTCACATTTTTATCGTTTTTAAATATATCTTTTGCACTATTAATTGCACTTTGACAATAATCTATTCCAACAAACTCAATATTTGAAAACTCTTTAAAAACTTTTTTTATAATTTCAAACTCATTACCAGAGTTTATTCCAAGATTTAATACCCTTTTTTTACCCTCAGTTTTTACATTATTTAAAGCATTTATATAATTAATTAAAAATTCTGGTTCTTCACTTTTGTTTATATTGTTATATTCTGAGTTTAAACCATATTTTTCACTATTTTTTTCATTATTGTGAAATGACTTTTTTAAATTTAACTTTTGATATCTAATTATTATTGATTTTTCATCAATAACTTTTGGCATTAACATCTTACAAAAAAGTTTTTGTGCTAAATCATTCCATGTATTTAAACTTCTATAAATATAGTGATTCTCTTCAATTGTAACTATAGTACCAGAATATATATCTTGGAAGTAGTCAGGATTTAATACTTCAAACTCTAAAACAGCTTTTTCTTCTATTTGTGATAGTTTTGTTGATAATATATCTATTATCGTGATTAATGATTGATTATAAAATTTTAACATACCGTATTATAGCAGGTGTTTTTTTATAATAAATTAATAGATATTTTTAGAGAAAATAACTTCTTAATAAAATTTCTGATATAGTTTTATTTTTTAAAAATATTTTTATATAGTAGCTTGGATTTAATGTGAAATTTCAAAATGAAAAAAAATTATTAAAAATTATAAAATACACACCTTCCATATTTATCATCCTAATTTCTATAATAATACTAAGTTTACAATTTATTGAAAAAAACAATTCAATTGAAAAAGAAAAAATAAAAATATATCAAGATTTTACAACAAAAAATAAAATAATAATAAAACAAAGAGTAAATGAGATTTATGACTATATACTAAGAGAAAAAAACTTAACAACAACACAACTAAAAGAATCACTAAAAAATGAACTAGATAACGTATATAATATAGCAAAATCAATTTATAAGAATAATCCGAATTTACCAAAAGAAGAACTAAAAAAATTAATACTTGAAGCAATACGACCAATTAGATTCAACAATAATAGAGGGTATTTTTTTATTTATGAAAAAACAGGTAAAAATTTACTTTTGCCTTACAATCCTGAACTTGAGGCTAAAGATTTTATAAATCATAAAGACTCAAAAGGAACTCTAATTATTCAAGATATGATTAAACTATTATCTAAAAAGGATGAAACTTATTATAAATGGTTTTGGTTTAATCCATTAAATCCTGATAAGATGAGAGAAAAAATAGGTTTAGTTAGAAACTTTGAACCCTTTGATTGGTTTATTGGAACAGGTGAATATGTTGAAGACTTTGAAAAAGAGATTCAAGAAAAAGTTTTAAGAAATATACGAGAGTTCAGATATGGTAAAAATGGATATATTTTTATCATAACATATGATAGTGTCTATTTAAGTCATATAAGAAAAAATTTTATAGGGAAGAAGGCTATTGAAAATAATGATACTGTTAGAATACAAAAAGTTATTCAAGATATTATAGATATTGCCAAAAAAGGTGAAGGTTATTATAGTTATGTACAAAATAAAAAACCTGATAATAATCAATCAATCAAAAAAATAAGTTTTGTCAAGGGGCTTAATGATTGGAATTGGTTAATAGGAACAGGTTATTATGAAGATGATACAAATGAACAAATAAAAAAACGTATAGAAGAACTAGATGAAAACTTTAAAAACTCTGCAAAACAAATAATCAAATACGCTGTTATATTAATAATAATACTACTTTTATGTTCTATATATTTTTCAAAAATTTTACAAAGAAAATTTGAAATGTACAAAAAAGAGATCAATCAACATCTAAAAGAAAACAACAAACAACAAAATCTGATTGCCTACCAATCAAAAATGGCAGCAATGGGAGAGATGATTGGAAATATAGCCCATCAGTGGAGACAACCTCTATCAACAATTACAACTACTGCAACAGGATTAAAACTTCAAAAAGAGATGAATATTTTAGATGAAGAGTTTTTATTAAAAGGTTTGGAAGGGATAAATAACTCTGCACAATACCTTTCTCAAACAATTGATGATTTTAGAAATTTTTTCAAATCAGATAATAAAATGGAAACTTTTAGCATTAAAATTGCTATAAAAAAGACTTTAAATCTTTTGGATGTACAATTTAGAAATAAAGATATAAAAATTATACAAGAACTAGAAGAGATAAAATTAAAAAACTATGAAAACCAACTTATTCAAGTAATTATAAACCTTCTTAATAATGCAAAAGATGAATTTGAAAGAGGTAATATAAACCATGAAAAACTTATATTGATCAAATGTTATAAAGAAGATTCAAAGGTAATAATTCAAATACAAGATAATGCAGGAGGGATACCCCAAGAAATTATTACAAGAGTATTTGAACCTTATTTTACTACCAAACATCAATCTCAAGGTACTGGAATAGGACTATTTATGAGTAATGAAATCATTACAAAAAATATGAATGGTAATATTGAAGTAAAAAACAGCGAATTTGATTATAAAGGCAAAAAATATATTGGGGCATTGTTTGAGATTAGGCTTTTTTGAATAATAATTTTAAAAAAAATTAAATAATTTTTATTTTTTATACAAAATAAGGTTTATTATTTAATAAAATTTAACTACAATATGTATAAAATTTATTAAGATGATGTAAATTATAAAGGAAAGATATGTTTGGCAATATATCAGATAGAGAATTAGAAGTTATTGATGATTATTTCATACAACTACTAGAATATACTAGATATAAAAGAAATAGATTCAATTATATTGAAAAAACTGGAAATAAAAAATTAGATAAGCTATTAAATAAATGGAATTCTCTAATTGAAGAAGCAGATAAAGATATAAAAAATGATATGAAAGTGATTGGCGAGATTGTTTTAACATCAGACAAAGTTGAACAAGGGATTTATAGCTGTAGAATAAGATCAACATCAACAAACCCTATGATTGCAACATTGATCAAAACTATGAATACTATGCTTGATGGGTTAAATGATTCTACAAGTAGAATATTGAGAGTTATGAATAGTTATACAAACGATGATTACAGGGATAAAATTAAAATAAATCCAAAATTTAAAGAACAACTTCTTGAACTAATGGAAAGTATTAATACTCTAGGTGATACATTAGGGAAAACAGCTAAAGCAAATCTTCAAAATGGACAAATATTAGAAAATAATTCAGCATCTATGAACACCTCTATGAACAACTTAGCTGCCAAAGCAAATGAACAAGCTGCATCATTGGAACAAACAGCTGCCGCTTTAGAAGAGATTACCTCAATTACTAGAAGCAATGCTGATAATGCGTCAAAAATGGCATCATTAGGTCAAACTGTTAGAAAGTCAGTTACTATAGGGCAAGATTTGGCAAGTAAAACTGCTTCTTCAATGGATGAGATAAATGATAAGGTTGCAGCAATTAATGAAGCAATTACAGTTATTGATCAAATAGCTTTTCAAACAAATATTTTATCACTAAATGCAGCAGTTGAAGCAGCAACAGCAGGAGAAGCTGGAAAAGGTTTTGCAGTTGTAGCTCAAGAGGTTAGAAATCTAGCAAGTAGAAGTGCAGAAGCTGCAAAAGAGATTAAAAATCTAGTTGAAGATGCAACTCAAAAAGCTAATGATGGTAAAGTTATCTCAAGCAATATGATAAATGGATATGATGAATTAAATAAACATATATCAGAAACAATTCACATCATAGAAGATGTAAGTTCAGCTTCAAAAGAACAGATGACTGGAATTGAGCAAATAAATGATGCTATGAATATGTTAGATAGAGTAACTCAAGAAAATGCCAGTGAAGCGAATAATGTAAAAAATATATCAGATGAAGTATCTCAAATGGCTAATGAATTAGTTGCAGATGCACAAAATAAACAATTTAACTAAGGAGCACAATAATGTCAGCGGGACAAGAAACAGTATTAGATGAATATGCTTTTTTAGTAAGTGAAACAGATTCAAAAGGTATTATCACCTTTGCAAATGATGATTTTTGTAAAATAGCAGAGTTTGAATTAAATGAATTAATTGGTAAACCACACAATGTAGTAAGACACAAAGATATGCCTAAAAAAGCATTTAAAAGTCTTTGGGATACCGTAAAAAAAGATGAAGTTTGGACAGGATATGTAAAAAATGCCACTAAAACTGGAGGTTATTACTGGGTATTTGCTACAGTATATCCATTTGAATCTTCTGATGGCTCAAAAGGTTACCTATCTTGTCGAAGAAAACCTACAAAAGAAGAGATTTCTGAAGCTGAAAACTTGTATGCTATTTGGAATAAAGAGGAAGGAAAATAATTATATTTTCCTAACTTTATTGATTTTTATCCATTTTTACTAATTTTTTTTGTAAAATAAACAGTTGTTAATAAAATAATATTATAATTGTATAATAAAATTACTTTTTTCAATAATTATTGTTTCTACGGTTTAAATAAAATTTATATAATAAAAAATTGAAAACAAAAAACTTTTAAAAATGAGGCTTTGTATGAAAATTAAAACTTTGAAAAATTATTTTAGAACGTCGATTTTGACAATCACACTTAGTCTTTTTTTTATCTTTTATCTTTTTTCTTCTAATATACATACTAATCTAACTATTCAAGAAAATCAAAAAATTTCAGAATCTTTATCAAAACAAATTTTTAATTCTATGTATCAAGTTATGAGAAAAGGTTGGACAAGGGAAGAACTTTTACAATTTATAGAAGATACAAAAAGTTCTTTTAAAGAGAGTTCTCAAAAAATTGAGATTTACCGTTCTCAAAATGTAGAAGAACTTTTTGGGAAAATCAAACAAGCTGAAATCACAAAAGATGTTAAAAATGTTTTTGAAACAAAAGAAAAGTATTTTACTTCAACTAATAACACTACACAGATAATTACTCCTATTTTAGCGAAAGATGAATGTCTATCTTGCCATACAAATGTAAAAATGGGAGATGTTTTAGGAGCTGTTGAAATCTCTTCTAATTTTAGCGATGTTATAGATACTACTCAATTTAACTATTTTATATTTTCATTAATAATTTTACCTGTGATGATAATATGTGCTTTTTTATTGTCAGGAAGTCTTCTAAAAAAAATAAATTCATCATTATTAAACTTCAAAGAAAAACTTGAAAATATCAATAGTGTAAAAGATTTTAAAAATTTAGATACCTCAAATACGAAAAAAAGTTTTAAAGAGTTTGATTTATTAATGGATGGTCTAAATGATTTAAGTGGAAAACTTAAAAATATTGCTGTTGATAAAAGTATTTTAGAATTTGAGGTAAAACTTCTTGATAAGATGGTTATAACCTCTGATGTAATTAGAGACTGGAAAGACTATATCAAAGATTTATTACATGAGATAAATGTAGTTTTACCGGTATATTGTTTAATCACTATATTTAAAACAAATGATGAGTATTATGAGATAGAGATTTTTTGGTTAGGGAAACCTAGTGATGAAGTTTTAAATTATATGGATAATGTATCAAAGGAGATGATTAAAACACATCATAAGCTTGATATAGTTGACTGTAGAATTAATCATAACTTTACAAATGAATCTTATTGTTTAACCTCTTTAGCTATACATGAAATAGAACATGAAGCAAAGTCTTTATTATTAGACTCTCCAAAGATTGGTGGAATTGTAGGATTAGGGATACAATCAAAACTTGATAAAGACTCTATTCAATCTATAGTTATTGATTCAATACTTACAACTTTGCTTAACTTAGTAGGTTCTATAAAAGCAATAAATAAATATACTGAAAACTTAGAGTTTTATGCTACAAGAGATCCTCTTACTGGTCTTTTTTCTCAAAGAGTATTTAGAGATTTATTAGAGTATGAGGTAAAAAGAGCTGGTAGACATGAATATGAATTTGGGCTTTTAGTTATTGATTGTGATAATTTTAAACCTATAAATGATACATATGGTCATAGTTTTGGTGATGATTTCTTAAAAGCTTTTGCAGATGTTTTAAATAAATCAAAAAGAGATGAAGATATTTTGTCAAGATATGGGGGTGATGAATTTACTATCATATTACCTGAAAGCAGTGAAAAAGATACATATACAGTAGCACAAAGAATACTTAAAAATGTCGAGAGCCTTGAATTAGATGCTCCTGATGGTACAAAATGTAGTATGACAGTATCAATTGGAATGGCAGTATTCCCAGAACATTCAAAAGAACCAAAAGAGTTATTTAATATAGCTGATGCCATGATGTATGAAGCTAAAAATGAGGGTAAAAATGCTATTAGATTCCCTAATGAAGCAGAAATAGAAGAGATACATAAAGATAGCGAAGATAAATCTATGATTGTATTAGATGCAATCAGAAATGAAAATATAATACCTTTTTTCCAACCAATAGTTGATGTAAAAACAAATAAATGTGAAATCAATGAATTATTGATGAGAATAGAATTAAACGAAGAGATACTACCTGCTGGTAAATTTATAGAAACTGCTGAAAGCCTAGGTATAGTACATAAAATGGACTATATTGTTATAGAAAAAGCTTTTGAAAGAATCAAAGCTACTAATTATAAAGGTTTATTGTTTATTAATTTATCTCCAAAAGCTTTGATTATTGGGGAGTTTATCAATAAAATCGTAAACTTAACAGACATATATGAAATAGATAAAAGTCAAATTGTATTTGAGATTACTGAAAGGGAAACAGTAAAAAGTTTTTCACTACTTGAAAAGTTTGTACAAAACCTTAAATTAGAAGGGTTTAGTTTTGCTATTGATGATTTTGGTTCAGGATTTTCATCTTTCCACTATATAAAAAGATTCCCTATTGATTATATTAAAATTGATGGTGATTTTATTGTAAATATTCATAAAGATGAAAAAGATTTAGCCTTTGTCAAATCTATAGTTGCTCTTGCAAAAGATTTAAAAGTTAAAACTATTGCAGAGTTTGTGGAAAATGAAGAGATTCTAAAATTTTTACAAGATATTGAAGTTGATTTTGCACAAGGTTATCATCTAGGAAAACCCGAAAAAGATTTTACATAATTGTTATTGTTTTGTTATAAATTAATGATATAATTACTTATGAAAGATAAAGTATATGTATTAGATACCAATATTATCCTACAAAATGTACAAAACTTAAATAGAATATCTGACAATAACACAAATGTAATTGTAATCCCTGAAACAGTTTTATTAGAATTAGAGGACAAAAAAAAATTAACAACTGAACTGGGTTATTATTCTAGAGAGTTTGCACGATTACTGGCTAATATGAAAATTAAAGAGGTTGATTATAAGGCTGGTTTCAAGGTTGTTAAACTTTACAATGATGATTTAAATCTACACATTATCTCAAAAGACAAATATGAATCCCAAATAGAACAAGTACACATAAGTGAAAGCAATGATAAAAGAATCATTGAAGTAGCAGTGATTGCCCAAGAGTATTACAAGGGTGCACAAACTCTATTTTTATCACTTGATGTATATGCTAGAACTTTTGCTCTATTTAAAGGGATAAAAGCTGAAACACTACATGATGATAAATCTACAGTACCTAAATTTGAATTTTTAAAATGTATCAAAGTTGATTCATCATTGTTTAATTCACTTGATGGGAGTGATATCGAAAATTTTGATGAAGAGTACAGTTATGAAAACTTTTGTTATGCTTTTGAAAGTGATGATGGAAACTCAACATTTGCAATAATTATAAATAAAAAAATAAACATCTTAAGTGAATCAGATTTCAAAGCTTTACAAGTAAAACCTGTAAATCTAAAACAAAAACTATTTATGAAAGCAATTTTGACTAAAATGTTTGATCTACTTGTAATAGATGCAAAAGCTGGTTCTGGTAAAACACTTATGTCAATTGTATCATCTATGAGACTTATTGATTTAGGTCATTATTCTAAAATTGTTTATGTAAGAAACTCTATTGAGTCACTTGATAAAGGTGCTGATGTTGGATACCTTTCAGGAAATGATGAAAAATTTAGAATTTATAATATGGCTTTACAAGATACTTTAGAGTTTATTGCAAAAAAACAGTTGAAGAAAAGTGAAAATAGAGAAAATAAAGAATCTATTGAATCAAAAATATCTGAACTAACATCAAAATACTGTATAGAAACACTTTGGCCAGGGGAAGCTAGAGGTAGAACACTATCTGAAGCAATAGTTATTATGGATGAGTGGCAAAACTCTTCTGAAAAAACTACACAACTTATTTTAAGTAGATTAGATGAATCATGTATGGCTATAGTAATTGGTTCAAATAGACAAATAGATAATCTATACTTAAATAAATATAACAATGGACTTACTACACTTCTTAAACAGACAAGGGAAAAACATCCTGAAATAAATATGTTTGCAATAGAGTTGGAAAAAGCAGTACGTGGTAAGTTTGCAGAGTTTACTGAAAGAATATTCGAAAGGAAAAAATAAAATCCAAAATAGAATTATAAACGATACGATATATAATCATATTCAGTATACAAAACTTGAAGATAAACTTTTACAAACAAAGATTGTAAATAGACTTCAATTTATAACTCAAAATGCTTTGGCTTATTTTTCCTACCCTTCTATTACAACCAAAAGATTTATACACTCTTTAGGTTGTATGCATCTAAGCTCTTTTATCTTTAAAAATGCCCTATTAAATGCAAATAAACAAACAAAAGATGAGTTTCTAAAAGCTTTGAGAAAAGTTATAAAAAATGTAATCAAAGAGAACAATCTAAATATAAAAATAGATGATTTAAGCTATTTTGACAACAAAGCTTTATACCAATTTACAATACCTACCAAAAATAAAAAAGATAGAGTTATCTACACTATCATCTTACAAACAATTAGAGTGGTTGCCCTACTTCATGATGTTGGGCACCTACCCTTTTCACATCAAGTGGAATACTCTTTAAAAAATGTATATGATAGTTTAAAACAAAATAAAGATTTAAATCCAAAACAACAAGAGTTTAAAAACTTTTATGAAAAACTAACACACAATGAAGCTTTAGTTTTACATGAAGCTATTGGGAAAAACTTTTTAAATCTTTTATTAGAGTATGAAATCTATGATTTTATAGAATTAAAAGAGGAAAAAGAGTATATAAAACTTATAAAAATATTATCCTCTTATATCCTTGAAAACAAAGTTTACAAAAACTTTGATTTTAAAGTTTTACATAGAATTATTGATAGTACAGTTGATGCTGATAGGTTAGATTATATAAATAGAGATATGTTAGCAAGTGGTTATATAACAGGACCTAGTGACCATATTAGAATCACAAAAGAAGCAGTTTTAGTAAAACAAAAAGATGAATTTTATATTAGTTATTTTGATATGAGTTTGATTGATATAGAGCATATGCTTGAGATGAGATTTAATCTTTATAAAAAAGTTATTTTTAATCACGGTATAGCAAAAACTGATGCCCTTTTGGAAAATGTGGTTCAATACCTATGTAATAAATATTTTGACAATAACATCATAGAAGATAAACCCTCAAATTCTATTTCAATGTTGTGGAAATTCTCTCACAACTTTGACAATGAAAAAAAACTAGATTTGATAAGTATGTTAGATGAAAACTGGCTAATCTCATTTTTCAAAGATGAATATTTTTCAATAAAAAACAAGAAAAAACTCTCACAAGAGGATTTAAAATATAAATACTGCTTCGAAGAGGTTTTATTTGGAAAAAGATTTTTCAGATCCCCATGGAAAAATCTAAATGAGTTTTATAAGGTATTAGATTTTACAACAGTTCAAAGATATCAATTTAGAGAAAGTTTTGGTTTTATCAATGAAAATAGATATAAAGACCTAAGAGATAAACTTGAAAACTTTATCTCAAAATATGAATCAAAAGAAAAAAATCTATTTTTTAGCTACCAAATAGTTTCTTTTAAAATTGGTATTGAAAAAGATTTTAAACTATTTGATGGAGAAAACATCATTTTTATTGATGAGATTTCAACACTTAGAAAAAGGTTGAAACAATCTATGTTAAACACTGTTCCTTTTTATATATATTCTAATACTAAAGAGTTGACTTTTGAAATGAAAGAGGAGTTGAGGGGTATTATTTTTGAGGTTTTTAAGGATTGATGGAGATAATATGATTGTGATGATTATTTATACTCAAAAGGTTTTTTGATAATTTAAACTGTATGCATCTGTCTTGTAGAGCAAAGCTCTCCGCTTTCATACTTTTTAATTGTAAAAAGTATGGCAAAAAGCAACCAGACGAGTTGTTGAAGCTAAAGTTCCCTCCAGTTTTTAAATAAGTTTTCTGACCTGCGGGACTCCTTCCTAAACGTGACATTCAGTCACCTTTATCCAGTCAAACATGTCCTCGGTCTTTTCCGAAAATTATTTAAAAACTTCCGGCTTCAACAAAGTCTGGACAAATTCCCTAGCTGCAAACTTTCTCTTAGTAATTGAGTATCACACCAACTAAAACAAAATGGTATCAAAAAATGCGAAGGTCAGTTTCCTACTTTCCCGCATTTGAGAAGCCGAGTGTTTATTTATTGTTTCGAAAAGTTTTGTAACTGTTTGAGCATAACAAATATGCTGGGAGCATATTTTTATGTGAGTTTTACAAAACAGAAACAATAAATAATAAGCAAGGGAACCTTCGGCTTCGAAACCTTGTGGGTGATTTCTTTGCTACTTTCTTTTTCAGAAAAGAAAGTCGATAAAAGTTAAGAAATACAACGAAATTTATTTTAAACTATATATATAAATTAATTTACTTATTCTTTTTATTAAAGAAATTTGTTATTTCATCAGGTGAATATTGATTTGTATAAAAAGCTGATAAATTATCAATATCAGTATGCCCCTTTCTTTTTAAATACTGATTAATTTCCTCTTTTTTTTCCAAAGATTCAATAAATATTGCAATCATTTCATTATTCTTATCAAAGAATACAACTGTATCATATAGTGATTTATTTGTGAGTTTTCGTATTGACTTATAAATCAATTTTACTAATTTTATAATTGGTGTATATATTATTAAGTAGAAGGGATAAGTTAAATATGAAAATATTTGATATATACCCAACAACCTTTGATTTGAATCATAAAAATCTATATAGCTTTTTTTTATAGCAGAGAGATTATTTAACTCTATTGTTAGTACTTCGTCATTCCATTCTCTAATAATTTTATTTTCAAATATTTTGATATAACTATTTTTTTTAATTTTAAAATAATTAAATAAAACTAAACTTGTGTACATAAAAAATATATAGCTGATTAAATAAGCCCAATTTACACCATCTTCATTAAAAACTACTCCAATTGATATACCAATAATAATTGAAAAAAGAAATACAATCATAAAAATATAAAAACTAACTTCTGGTAATTTATCTTTAATTATTATTGGAGTCTCATCATAATTTCGTTCTATCATATTAATAACCTTTTTTTATTAAAATAATTAATAGTAAAATAAATATATATAATCATTATAATTATAGCCATTTAATATTATATGAAATTTATATCTATTCATTGCATTCTGCAATATTTCAAAACAAAACCATCATTTACTGCTAAAATACAATCAAAAAAGGAGATAAATGTCTATATTAGGTAAATGTCCCTATTGCGATGGAAGTGTGATTTCTAAAAAAATTACAGTAAAAGGTAAAAATATCAAACTATACTCATGTGAAAACTCTAAAAAAGAGTATGACGAGAGTGAACAATATGTTTTTACCGCTGATTCAACTTGTAGATTTAGAGTATATTCAAATAGTTTTTTAAGATACAACAAACGTTCTATTGGGGAATTTGAGATGAAAAAACTTTTAGAAGATGGACAAATTATTGTAAGGCTTCATGGTAAAAAAGGTGGGAGTGAATATTTTAAATATGCCATACCCCATGAGGAGTATGGTATCTCTATTTTATGGGATGAGGAAGTAGAAGAAAAAATCTCTTAGACTATTTACAGTCATTGTCTTTTAAAATAGCTTCCTCTTTTTTTAGGTATTCGCACTGTTTTTTACTTAAAAAAGAGTTTGAAACTTTTGCATTCCAAAAGATTGCTCCATCTATATTTAGTGATGAGAAATCAACTGCATTGAAAATAGCATAAGCTGCACCTGCATTTGAAAAATCTACATCATCAAAACTTGTATCTAAAAATCTTGCAGACCAGATAGATAAGTTTTTGCATTTTACATTTATAAAAGTTGCATTTGAAAAGTTTACACCTTTGAAAGTTGTATTTTCACATTTGATATTGCTAAGTTCTGAACCCTCTAGGTTTGATGCTCTTATATTTGCATTGTTAAAATTAGCATCTTTTAAACTCACACCCCACATATTTGACTTTACAAAACTTGAGTTTTCAAAATTTGCACCATTTAGATTTGAGCTAGTTAAAATTGCTCCATCAAAATTTTGGTTTGAAAAATCTGCATTTGACAAATCACACTCTTGACAATTTTTTGAAAATAGAAATTTATCCAAATCATCTTGATTAAATGCAAAAAGTGAACTTACAACAAAAATAAAAACAAATAAAATTTTCTTCATAATCTTACTTCATCTTTTCTAATATTTCTAATAGTTGTGTTTCTCTCGTACCACCTATTTTTTTGCCTACAAGTTTCATATCACTTGCATTGGCAAAGAAAAGTGTAGGAATACCTATAAACTCATAAGGTAACAAAGCTTTATCTTTTTTTATATCCATTACAACTGGTACAAAATTTTCATTTACATATGAGATAACCTTTTCATCTTTGAAAACTTTTTTCTTCATATAGTTACACTCTGGACAAGTTGGTGTTGAGTACATAATCATAAGCTTTTTATTTTGAGATATAGCCTTTTGTTTTGCAGATTCTAAATCTTTTTCAAAATTTATTGCACTTGCAAAAAGTGAAAGTGCTAAAACTAAAAGTGATAATACTATTTTCATAAAATTCCTTTATAATCTATTTTTCATATGCTTTTAGAAAACGACCTTTAACTTTATTGTTTTTTAATCCATCTAAAGCTTTATTTAAAACCTCTTTTTTAACTGCTACATATGAGCAAAAAGTTAAGATATCTATTTTTCCAATATCATTTTTGTCTAAACCAATAGCAGCAGTTAAAGCACCTAAAATATCCCCTGCACGAAGTTTATTTTTTTTGCCACTATTTAAATAAATTGTCCTAAAAGCTGAATCAATTTCGTAAATTTTACTATTATTTATATTAGAAATTTCTTCTAATTCTAAGTTAAATTCATCCACTAAAAATTTTTTATTATCTATATCTTCATTATTAAAAAAACTAATAGCTAAACCTTTTTTACCAGCTCTTGCAGTTCTTCCTATTCTGTGTTTATGAGTGTGTAAATCTCTGGCTAAATCATAGTTTATAACTAAATCTATATCATCAATATCTAAACCTCTTGATGCAATATCAGTTGCTATTAATATTGGATATGATTTATTTGAAAAAAGTATCATAATTTCATCTCTTTGTTTTTGATCCAAATCAGAGTGTAAAACCAACACATCAAGACCTTTTTCGTACAAATTATTTGCAATATTTTCACACTCAATTTTTGTATTTGAAAATATAAGTGTAGATTCTGCCTCATTAGAAGTTATGAGATATGGTAATAAATCAGCTTTTTCTTTATCATTTATACAATAAAACTTTTGATTTATTGTTTGTGGTGTGTGGACAGATTCATCTTTTAAAAATAAAGCTTCGTAAGTAATCTTTTGAGATAACTCTTTTATATTTTCCTCATAAGTTGCAGAGAAAAGCAGAGTTTGTCTTTTTGAAGGTAGTTCATTTATGATTTTTAAAATATCATCATAAAATCCCATATCAAGCATCTTATCAGCTTCATCAAGAACTAGACAGTTAATATTTGGAAAAGTGATTTTTGTCTCAAAAAGATGTTGTAAAACTCTTCCTGGAGTCCCTACTATAATATGGGCTCCAAATTTCAAGGATTCAACTTGTACCTTATATGGAACTCCACCTATTAAAGTTAGAACCTTTACGTTGTGAATATGACGTGCTAGTTTTCTTATTTGTTGAGCCACTTGATTTGCTAACTCTCTTGTGGGAACTAAAATCAAAGATTGTGTTGCAAAGTTTTCTACATCCAAATTTTCTATTATAGGTATAGCAAATGTTGCTGTTTTCCCTGAACCTGTTTTTGCTTGTGCAATAACATCATTTTTTTCTAAAATAGGCTTTATACATAACTTTTGAATATTTGTCATATGTAAAAAGTCTAAACTTTTTATATTTTTTTTGAACTCTTCTTTTATATCTAGTGATTCAAAACTATTATCTGTATTTTCTATCATATTTCCTTAATTATATTTTTCTAAAATAGTACCCTACACCTAAAATTATTGCCAAGATAAATGCTACAGCATAATATTTATACTCATCAAAATATGTTAAGACAACCTCTCCCATCATATAACTTGCATATCCAACAACTATAGCCCATACAATAGCTGCAAAACCATTATATATAGTGAACTTTTTAAATGAATACTTAGTAAGTCCCATTGCAAGAGGAATTAAAGTTTTTATTCCATATATATATTTTTGTATAAATACAACAGAAGAACCATATCTTCTCATCAAAACATGAGCTAATGCAACTTTTCTTCCATATTTTTTCATAACATCATTTGCATATGCTTTATTTGTTCTTGCCATATAAAATAAAAACTGATCACCAATAAAGTTTGATGTTCCTGCTATTATCATTGATAAAAAAATATTTAAGTCCCCAGCATAAGATAAAACACCTGCAATAACCAAACCTACAAAACCACCACCAAATGAATATAAAAAAAGAGCTATATATGCTATAAAGCCCCCATCTCTAATCAAATCTTCCAAACTATACCTTTATATTAAAAAACTGCAATGACTCTAAAACCTCATCATCGTCTAAATCTAATTTATTATTGCCTAATTTATCTTTTAAATTATTTATTATAAAAGTGTAAACTTTGTTTCTTACATCTTCTATATCTTTTACTATTACAAAACCATTAAATTGAATTTCATTGTCATAAAAAACCAAACAACCTTCACAACTACTTTCTATAAATTCTGATAATTGTCTATAAGTTATATCACAAGGGATACAATGCCAACCATACTCTTCTAATATTTCATCTTCAAAAATCTCAACCCCATCTGTTTGATGGTCAAAATATAACATTTGTGACTTATTAAAATCAATAATTTGTTGCCAAGCACTGACCAAATTTAAAACACATATAGTACCATTTATTTCTGGTTTATAATCTTTAAAAATATTAGAAACTAAAGATTTTGAATCAATCAATAATTTAAAGTTATCATTTTCATTTGATTTAAATATAATTGGAGTTTGTTTTTTTTCTTCATTTTCTATTATAAAATTCCCATTAAAATCTATTTCAAATCCCTTTTCCAAAGAAATAATATTTAATAGTTTTATAATATCAATTTTTACTTTTCTATCTTTAATTGCTATATGTTCCAATATACCACCTCCTAATGAAATTTGATTGTAACAAATTTATGTTAAAATTTATTTACAAATACAATTTAGTAATTAAATAAGAAAATTTTTAACTTTATGTTGAAAATTTAAACAATATTTACATTTCTTAAAATTAAATTATGCTATACTACTGCCAGCAGAAAAAAAAGGTTCAGTGTGTCTTTATTACAATATATATGTAAACACCTATATAAGAATAGAACTAAAACAATTTTTATTGTAGATATACTCTATATGAAAGATATAAATGCTTTATATGGTTTTAGCAATGGAGATTATATTATTTCACAAGTATATAATCTACTTAAAACCAATATAAAAAAAGAGATATTATCTATTCTTAAAAAAGATGTATGTATTGAAGTTAAAAATTCACATGTGGATGTTTTTATTATAAATATTTTTGAAGACTTAGAAAAAATCGATATCATAAAGATCAAAAACTATATTTTTGATACTATTGTATCACAACAATTTAAGCTGATTAGTAACCTTCACACTATAGATATTGATATTACTATAGGTTGTTCAAAAGGTGATGATAAAAATCTAAAAATATTTGCAGAAAAAGCTTTACACAATGCAAAACTAAACTATATAAATTTTATGTATTATGATTCAAATTTATATAAAAACCATTTTCTAAACGAAGAACTCTTATCTACTTTACATAAAAATATTGATGAAAAAACAGTAGAACCATTTTTCCAACCAATACAAGATAATAAATCATCAACAATAGTAAAATATGAAGCTCTAATGAGAATATTTGATAAAAATGGAAATGTAATCATGCCACAAGTATTTATTGAAAAATCAAGAAAATATAGACTTTTTAATAAACTTATGGAATTGATGATTTTAAAAGTGATTGACTATATCAAACTATATAAGATTCATGTGAGTATAAATTTAGATTACAATGATATTTTGAATCCAACTATGAAAAACCTCCTTATAAATAATATAAAAGAATCAGATGTTGGAAGATATATTACAATAGAGATACTTGAAAGTAAAAAGATTAATAACTATTATTTAGTAAATGATTTTATAAACGATTTAAAACAACATGATATAAAAATTGCAATAGATGATTTTGGTAGTGGATTTTCAAACTATGAACATATTTTGAATATCAATACAGACTATATAAAACTTGATGGAAGTTTAATCAAAAAAATTGACGAAGAGATTTATTATAATCTTGTAAAAAGTATAGTACAGTTTTGTAAAGAACAAAATATTAAAACAGTTGCTGAGTTTGTGAGTGATTTAAAGATATTAAGATATGTAAAATCTTTAGATATAGATTATTCACAAGGTTACTATATTAGTAAACCAAAAAGAATTGATGAAATTGTTGGGAAAAGAAAATGAAAGATAAATTAAAAGAGATAACAGATAGTACAATAAATGAATTATTAGGAGATGATATTATTTTACCATCTACTTATTTTGAATGTTTTGATAAACATGCAAGAACTATAGATGTTAATTTAGATAGCAACGAATTCGAAAAAGAACTTCAAAATTTTTTAATAGAAGAATACAAACAAATAGATGGTTATATGCATAGTGCTATGAAAACTATTGATGAAGTATCCGGGATTGCTTTAGATGCACAAGAAGCTATAAAATCAAAAAATCAATCCCTTTTAGATTCATTATATTCTCAAATAAAAATACTTCAAACCGAGTTAGAAAATATTAAAAACAATGTTTACAGAGATTATCTAACAAAAACCTATAACAAACAATGGATTTATCAAAAATTTCTTACAAAAGATGCAACAATACAAGAAGATTGCATATTGGTTTTATTAAATGTCAACGATTATGACTATATATCAAAAAATTATAGTAATCTAATCTCAAATAATCTTTTAATTTTTATTTCAAAGTTTTTAAAAGATAAATTAAAAGATGAAAATCTAGAGTTTAATATAGCAAGATATCTAAAAAATAAATTTTTAATTATCATAAAAAAAGAATCTGTTTCAAATATAACTACTATCTTAAACAACATAGGAAACTTACTTTCTAATACAACTTTAAAAAGTAATTCAGGAATAATCATAAATCCAAATTTTACATATACAATTTTAGATGTAAAAAAAGACGCGTCTTTTCATGACACATTAAATAATATGATAAAAGAATTAAGTGAATAAATTACTCAAAAATAGAGTAAAATAGTTTCACTTTTTCTTGTGCTTTTTCTACACTAATTGGTTCAAATCTTATTTTTGACCCAACTTTCATTTGTGCTAATTTAAAACAATCTATACTTAAAACAGAACCTATTTTGGGATATCCACCTATTGTTTGCCTCTCTTTAAGTAAAATAATTGGCTGACCATCTTTTGGTATTTGAATAGAGCCAAAAGCTATCCCTTCTGAAATAATTCCATCAATATTTGACTTTATAGATTCACCACTTAGTTTACATCCCATTCTATTAAACTCATTAGTTATAGTGTAAGTGCTTGAAAAGAATTTATTTTTTTCTTTCTCATCAAAGTTATCTTCTTGATAAGATAAGATAACTCTTAGGGTTAATTCATCTTTATATTCAGGGATAAACTCTTCTTTTAATCTTTTTTTATGATCAAAAGAAAACTCTTTGAAAGGTAAAATATCACCTTTTTTTAACTTTTCTCCAGCTAAGCCACCAAGGTTTTCTTTTATGGTTGTACTGTAACTTCCAAACTCTTTTGGGATATCAAAACCTCCATGAACACCTAAATAAACTCTAGAGCCTTTAAAAATCTTTCCTATTTTTATTATATCACCAGCTTTTATATTATAAGTGTGCCAACAGGTTTTAGGAATATCATTTATAAAAAATTCACAAATTGCTCCTGTAATTGCTAACTGAGTATTTGCATTTGCTTTAAAAACTACATTTGAAAAAGATATCTCTAAAATATTGGTATCAAGTTTATTTGCTAACATTTTATTTGCATAAAGATAAGCAAACTCATCCATAACACCTGAGGTACTAACTCCAATATGAGAATATGAGTATCTTCCTTTATCTTGAATAGTTACTAAAACTGGATTATTTACAACTTCTAAACTCATATTGTTCCTCCTTGAGAGAGGTATTGTTCTTTTGAAATAGGATTAAATTTAACTTTATCACCCATGGTAAAAGGTGACAACTTTTCTAAATTTTTATCAAATAATTGCATTGCTGTTCTTCCTATAATATTCCATCCACCTGGACTATTTTGAGGATAAACTGCTGTTTGAGTATCTGCTATACCTACACTTCCTTTTGGAATTTGTTTTCTAGGAGTTACTAATCTTGCCATAGCAATTTTTTCATCTACACTAGCTAAATATGCAAAACCTGGTAAAAACCCAATTGCATAGATATCATATAGTTTTTGAGAGTGAAGATTAATAATCTCATCAATACTTAGATTTGTTTTTTTACTCATATCTTCTAAATCCAAACCAACTTCTGTTCCATAATACACATCAATATTGATAATATTTTGTTCTAAGTCTTGTTCTTGTTCTAAATCTATACTCTCTTTTAATAACTTACTAATAGAACTAAAATCGTATTTAAAAATATCATAACTAATGAAAATTGAGGTGTATGAGGGGATAATCTCAAAAACACCATCTAAATTTAAATTTTTTAAACATAAATAGGCTTTTTTAACCATTGTGGCAATATCTTCATCTATTTTTTTGCCAAAATATATCATCAATGAATTTTCAGAAGCTATTTTAATCTCCATATCTATAATGCCTTTTTTAAAATCTTTATAAACTCTAAAGCCTTTTCATTATCCCCATGAACACAGATTGTGTCGGTTTTCAAAAAAAGTTCTTTTCCTGTAATTGTATTTAAAAAACCTTTATCTTTAAGATTTTCAACTCTTTTTATAAGCTCTTGTTCATCATGTATCACTGCATCTTTATGTGTTCTTGCTACTAATGTTCCATCATCATTGTAATTTCTATCTGCAAAAACTTCATACAATAAAGATATACCAGATAAAGATGCTGTAGATTCATAGTTTTCATTTTTACTACTTGATAAAATCATTAGCTTGATATTTTTATCAAAAGAGGATAAAGCTTCTAAAATTGCTTTAAAGATATTTTCATCTTTCATCATATCATTATACAATGCACCATGAGGCTTAACATACTCTAATTTTATATCATTGGCTTTACAAAAACCAGCCATTGCAGAGATTTGATAAATAACTATTGCTTTAATCTCTTCAAAACTACATGGGATACTTCTTCTACCAAAACCCTTTAAATCATCATATGAAGGATGGGCTCCAAGTATCACATTGTGCCTTTTTGCAAGCTTTACAGTTGCATCCATTATAAGTGGATCACTAGCATGGAAACCACAAGCTATGTTTGCCATATCAATATATTTCATAAACTCTTCATCTAAGCCCATTTTCCATATACCAAAGCTTTCACCCATATCACAATTTATTTTTATACCCATATATTTATCCTTTTATTTAGAAATCATATATTTTGGCAAATAATGAACTATCTCTGGAAAGGCAGTAATAAGAACAACTGCAACAATCATTAGAACAAAAAATGGTAATGTGGCTTTTAAGATATACTCAATCTTTTCTCCACTAATACTTTGTATTACAAATAAGGAAAATCCAACAGGTGGTGTAATTTGAGAAAGCTCAACCATAAATACTAAAAATATACCAAACCACAATGGATCAAATCCAGCTGCAACTATTATTGGTAATACAATAGGTAAAGTCATCACAACAATAGAGATACCATCTAAAATCATCCCTAAAAGAATATACATAAGACCTATAATTAAAATCAAAGTAAAAGGTGATAAGCCTAATGTTCCAATATACTCACTAATTGCTCTTGCTATTCCTAAGAAACCTACAACTTGAGATAAAAATCCAGCACCTACAATTATAAAACTTATCATAACAGAGGTTTTAATAGAGTTTAAAAGGGCATTTCTTAATATCTCTAAAGAGAAGTTTTTAAAATAGATTGCTAAAAAGACAGAACCTAATACTCCTAAAGATGCAGCTTCAGTTGGTGTTGCAAAACCTCCATAAATAGAACCTAAGACAACTGTTACAAGTAATAAAACTGGAAATAACTCTTTCATAGAGTTTTTAAAATCACTTGCTGTATATTTATCATCTGTTTTAGGTACACAAGAACCGTCTATTTTTGAAGCAATCATAATATATACAGAGTATAAAGTTGCCAATAAAACACCTGGTAAAATACCTGCTATAAAAAGTTTACCAATTGAAACATTTGACATAACACCATAAATAATCATAATAAGTGAAGGGGGAATTAAAAATCCTAAAGTACCACTTCCCGCAAGTGAACCCAATGCTAAAGATTTAGAATATCCTCTTTTTTTAAGCTCTTCAAGAGTTATTTTACCAACTGTTGCTGTTGTAGCTGCACTTGAACCTGAAATAGCAGCAAATAAAGAACACGCTGCAACATTCACATGAAGAAGTTTTCCTGGAACAAAATTTAGCCAAGGCATCAAACCATTTAACAATCTTGTAGAAATAGATGATTTATATAATATCTCACCCATTAGTATAAACATAGGTAAAGCAGCCAAAGACCAAGAGTTTAAAGAATCATACATTGATGAAGCTAAAAGATCACCTATTTTGTCATAAATAGAGATTACAGGTGGTAAATTGTGTTTGAAAATCAACATCCCAACTATACCTGTTAGAATTAACGAGATTCCAATCCAAATAGACGAAAGTAAAAAACTAAACATCACAACAATTATAACAACAGATAAAACTAATGGATCAGATATCATTTTTCAATCCTTTTAAAACAAAAGCTATAACTGCAAGTATAAATAGGATTATTCCCATTGGCATAACTATTTGAGTTAGATATAAAGGTGTTTCAGATACAGCTTCTGAAACCATCTGCATCTCAAATGAATCGTATGTAAACAAAATAGTTCTAAAAAGTGCAAAAGCAAGCACAGCAATTGTAATAGTTCCTGCTACTACATCAACTATACTATTTGCTTTTTTGCTTAGTTTTGAAGTGATTATATTGATTCTGATATGAGCATCTTGTGTAAAAGCATATGCCAACCCTAGAAAGATTGAAGCTAAATACAAATACCCACTATATTCATCTGCAATCATTGTAGACATATCAAAAAAGTATCTAATAAATATCTCTACTAATATTAAGACAACTAACGATATCAATAAAAGTGCTGATAAATAAGCTCCCCATAAAGAGAGCTTATTTACTATATTATAAAAAGTTTTCATGATTATTTTCTATATTCTTGAAATATCTTTTTTGTATCATTATTAGCATCTTCCAAATACTCTTTTAACATCTTATTTGCAATAATAGCTAACTCTTTTTTTAGGGTATCACTAGCTTCTGAGATATGCATACCATTTTTCGCCATAGTATCAAGAGCATCTTTATCTTCAGCTTTTACAGCTTCCCATTGAGTTTTTTCAATCTCTGCTGCTGCTTTTAAAATTGCATCTTTTTGAGATGAGTTTAAAGAGTTCCAATAATCAAGATTAATAGTAACAGCTTGTAAAGGATAAGCATAGTTAATTTTCGTAAAATCAGTTAAAACCTCCCAAAATTTTCCATCTTTTCCTGATGAAGATGAAGTAATTACAGAGTTAACCATACCTGTTCTTAAAGCTGAATATACTTCTCCCCAAGGTAAAGCAACTGCATTTCCACCTGCATCATTTACAAACTGTGCAGAGTTTTTATCGTAAGTTCTAGTTTTAACACCTTTAAAATCTGCCAAAGTTTCTAATTTTTTGTTTGAATAAAACCCAGATGCTGGCCAAGTTACAGAATAAAGAAGTTTCTGATTCCATTTTTTTGCTGTTTTTTCATATGCTGGTTTAGAAATTTGGTAAAGTTTAAAAGCATCATCATATGAAGTTGCAATAAAAGGTAAAGCTGAGATACCAAACACTTTACCTCCACCTGAAGTAAAAGGGATAAACATATCAGTCATAGCAACTGTTCCATCTTTTACAGCTTTTAAAGGGTTACCTTTTACTAAAGAAGAACCAGCATGAACTGTAATATCTACACTACCATTTGAATACTCTTTTACTAAAGAAGCAAACTGTTCAGCACCTTTTGTGTGAAAGTTATTTGCACCATACTTTGCATTTAAATCCATTTTTACATTCCCTGCAAACATTAGTGAAGCAAGAGAAGTAACCAATAAACATTTTCTTAACATTGAAATCTCCTTATATATTGATAAGAAGATTTTAAAAGTTTAAAGTGAGAAATAAGTGAGTTTTAAAAAGTTTTTAGTCTATATCCCTCTTGTGGAACATTTTCTATCAAATCTATTGGTAATCTTTGTCTTAACTCTTTTATAAAAGTTTTTAAAGCACTCATACTCATAGATTTATCTCTCCAAATATACTCTTCAATAATAGAATAAGTCAAAACTCTATTTTTGTTTTCATAAAGTAAAACTAAAAACTCCTTATCCCTTTTTCGTAAAGGAATAATCTCATTTTTAAAATATAATTCCCTTTCATCCATATTAAAATATAACTCATCTGTAAAAGTAATTTTATGAACTAATTTATTTGAAAAAGCTTTGTTTATTCCATTTAGTAAATTATCTGAAGTTACTGGTTTTAGAATATAATGGTTGATATTCATATTAATTAACTCCAAAAGATACTCCTCATTTGAATAGGCAGTTAGCATAATAATCAAAGTTTCAGAATCCTCTTTTCTAATATCAGAAACCATTTGTATCCCATTTTTTTGAGGCATCTCAATATCAGAAATAATCAAATCAGGTTTATTTTCATAATATAAACAATACCCCTCTTCTCCGTTTGAAGCTTCTAAAACCTCTTTAAAATAGTATTTTAAAGTATTTACTAATCTTTTTCTAATACCCTCTTCATCCTCAACACATAATACTGAATAGTTTTTTAGTTGTTCTGCTATCTCATCCATTTTATGCCTTTATTTTTACTTTGAAAAGTGCTCCATCTTTCACATTTTCAACACTTAATTCACCACCCATATTTTTCTCAATAATCATTTTTGACATATAAAGTCCTAATCCAGTACCCTGTGATCCAGACTTAGTTGTAAAATATGGTTCAAAAATTAAATCTAAATACTCCTCTTCAACTCCCAAAGCATTATCTTTTACAGTTACAATAGAGTATCCATCTATATAATCAACCACCAAATCTATTCTTGGATTTTTTATCTCTCTTTGGATTAATATATCTTTTGCATTTGACATTAAATTTAATAAAACCTGTGCAAACTCCCTTTTGTATCCATAGATTTCACAATTGCATTTGATATTTCTATTTAAAGTGATATTGTAGTTTTTAATAGAAGCAGAGATTAAAGAGATTGCTTCCATAACAGAATCTTCCACATAAAAATAAACCTTCTTCTTATCAGGTTTAAAGAAGTTTCTAAAATCATCAATTGTATATGACATAAATTGTATCAATTTATTTGATTCCTCAACTGATTCTTTTATCATATTTTCATCTGCTTTTTTAAACTTTGAAGCAGTTTCAAGTTCCATTAAAATGCCAGCAAGTTCACTTAAAGGTTGTCTCCATTGATGAGCAATCATAGATAACATTGTCCCCATTCTTGCAAGCCTTGATTGATGTAACATTGCTCTATCTTTTTTCTTTGCTTCTTCAAGAGCAATATTTACTTTTTGTTCAAGATTTTTATTCATATCTTCAAGTAAAAACTCTTTTCTTTTTACATTCTCTTTATATTTTCTAAAAACTTCTGTGATTTTTTTTGACATAATAAAAGATAAAAATCCCACAAATAGCATCACAAAACTTGAAATTAAAACAACTATTCTAATATATTTATTGATTCTCTCTTCCAACATCTTTTTATTTTGTGCAATTGAATTTTGAATATCATCTATATATAACCCCACACCAATAACCCAGTTATACTCTTTATAAAGCTTAAAAAAACCAAGTTTCTTTGAAGGGTTTATATTTGTAGGTTTTCTCCAATAATACTCGATAAATGTACCATCTGGTCCTTTTAAAGTCTCATCAATAAATCTTTTAGTGATAAGATTTCCTTGTGGGTCTTTTAAATTGATATCATAAGTATCGATTCTATCTTGTCTAAAAGGATGTGCTCTTAGATAATAGTTAGTATCGTGTATCCATACATACCCATCTTTTCCATATCTTATGGTTTCTGAATATTTAAGTATCTCTTTTTTTAATTCCTCTTCTGTAAGTTTTGTATTTCTTTTTCTATAAAAATCTATATAATTTATTAAACTATCAATCTCTCTTTTTAGGATATTTTCTTGTTTTGTGATATATTCCTCTTCAACTCTAATACTCTCCTCTTTGAAATAGTTATATTGATTTTGAACAAAAAAGTATGTATTAAAAAAAGCAATTAGTACTACAGTTATAATTGGTGTTAATATAATTAGTTTTGGTATATTTTTTTCTGTAAACATGATACTCCTAATAAACTAATTATATTTTTCTGAAGTGAGATAATAGTGAGTTTTAATAAATGATTTTTTGTAAAGCTTTCACCAAAGCTAATGCACTTTCACCATCACTATGTACACATATAGTATCAACTTTTAGATATAATCTTTTAAAGTTTATACTTTGAATATACCCATTGTCTTGTAAAGATTTTATTCTTTGCATAACTTCTAATTCGTCAGAGATAACTGCATTTGGTTGCATTCTTGAAACTAAAGTTCCATCATCATTATAGTTTCTATCAGCAAATACTTCAAAAATCAAATCTACACCATATAGTTTTGCTGTATAGATATAAGCTTCATTTTTAGGTCCTGATAAAACCATCAGTTTTATATTTTTATCAAAAGATGCAATAGCATTTAAAATCGCTTTAAAGATATTTTCATCTCTCATCATATCATTATATAAAGCTCCATGAGGTTTAATATAAGATACATTTGTACCATGAGCTTTACAAAAACTATTTAGTGCTCCAATTTGATATAGAACAATGGATTTAATCTCTTCTAAAGAACAAGCCATACTTCTTCTTCCAAAACCAATCAAATCTTGATAAGATGGATGTGCTCCAATAGTTACATTATATTTTTTTGCTAATTCAACTGATCTATTCATTGTAACTGCATCAGAAGCATGAAATCCACATGCTAAATTTGCCAATGAAATATACGGCATAATCTTTTCATCTTCACCCATTTTCCAGATTCCAAAACTTTCACCCATATCACAATTCAATCTAATCATCATAATACCTCGTCATTTTAATACCTTATTTTACCAAAATAGAATAAGTTTTTTATAACATTCCCTTTATTGGGACAAATACGCTTTTTTATTAAGATAAAATAATTATAATAACACCTAAATATTTTAACATAGGAATAAAATGAAAAAAGATGAAGTTTTTCATAAAGACAAGATTGGTCAAGATTTTACAAATGGTAAAGAGTTATTAAAAAATCTAGGTCCTAGTGTAACGATTTTTGGAAGTGCTAGAACTAAACAAAGCGATAAGTATTCAATATTGGCAGTAAAACTTGCATATAATTTAGCAAAAAAAGGTATAAACATAATAACTGGTGGTGGTGATGGTATTATGAAAGCAGCCAATAGAGGTGCATTTAAAGCAGACAATGCAGAATCTATAGGATTAAATATAGTACTTCCCCATGAACAAACATCAAATCCATATACCACAAAAGATTTAACTTTTAACTATTTCTTCTCACGTAAATATATGCTTGTCAAATACTCAAAAGCTTGTGTTATTTTTCCGGGAGGTTTTGGTACCTTAGACGAGATGTTTGAAGTTTTAACACTAACACAAACTGGGAAAATGAATGGTTTTAAGATATTTTTAGTTGGGGAAGATTATTGGAAATATCTAATTAAATTTATAAAAAAATCTTTATATAAAAATGGGATGATAGATAAAGAGGACTTAAATATCATCACTTTAAGTGATGATATAAACTTTATACAAGAAGAGATAGAAAAACTAATCTAGTTTTCTATCTTAATACTGATACATATGATATTTTTTGTTCTCTTTTGCTTTTGATTCTTCAATTTTTTTATAAACTTCTAAAGCTTTGTTTTTTAATTCGTTATCAAAACTATTAGTTTGATATTGGTTTATTATCTCATTTAAAGTTAAAATATATCCAATAATATTCTCTTTTAAACTTTTTTCATCTTTCATTAATCTATTTAAATCAATGGTTTGTACTGCTTCTTGAAAAGTAAAAAATACTCTTTGCGAAATATTTTCTAATCTATAAGAATATGCAAGAAGAAGTAAAAATTTTTCTTCATACTCTATATCTAATTTATTTTCAACAATATATTGATTAAACTTTTTTATATCATCTGCATACTGTGAAACTAGTTCATCAGTTTCAATAATCTTATTTTTAAAACTATAAAAAAAATCTGAAATTTGATTTATCATAAAATTCCTTTTTATAAACTATGGAATTATCCTATATAAAATCCTAAGATTAACTTATATTTACATATAATAATAAAAAAATTTATTAGGAAAAAATATGTTTAAATTTAATTCAAAAATATTAGTAGCTTCATCAATAATTTTATCAACAACATTTGCTTATAGTTTTAATCTTGAAAATATTGCAAAAGATGTTGTTCAAAATATAAAAAATGATAATAGTTCAACTTCAAATACAACAAACCTAAGTAACTCTACAGTGTCAAATGGCTTAAAAGAAGCACTTAAAGTAGGTGTTGATTATGCAGTAAAAAATTTAGGTGCTAATAATGGTTATTTAGATAACTCTTTAGTAAAAATACCCCTACCCCAAAACCTACAAAAAGCTGAAGCTTTAGTTAGAAAATTTGGTGGTGAAGAAATAGCAAATGATTTAATAAAATCAATGAATAAAGCTGCCTCAAAAGCTGCTCCTAAAACAGCAGAAATTTTTGTAGATGCAATAAACAAAATGACTTTAGAAGATGCAACAAAAATTTTAAATGGTGATAAAAATGCAGCCACACAATATTTTCAAACAAATACAACTTCATCTTTAAAACAGATGATTAAACCAATTATTCAAGAAACAATGTCAGAAAATAATGTTGCAAAATATTATGATACCTTCAACAGTTATTATAAACAATATGGGAAACAATATGTTGAAAATAGTTCTGTAATGAATTTAGCAAAAGGTTTTGGAGTAGATGGTTATCTTCCAAACTCTAGTGATGAAAACCTTGATGATTATGTGACTCAAAAAGCTATAGATGGATTATTTAAAATGATAGCACAAAAAGAGGCTGCTATACGTTCAAATCCAATTGAACAGACAACCTCTATTTTAAAACAAGTATTTGGAAAATAGTTACAATCTATCCACTTTTTCTATCTCTTTATAGAAATAGTGGAAGAAAAAGTTTTTTCTAACTAAACTATCGTTGTATGTTTTAGTAAATCTTTTTTCACTACTATATTTATCAACATAACTTTTATCATAATAAGATATTAGTTTAGTATATAGTTTCCCACTATAGTCTAAAATGAACTTTTCTGTTGAAACATCATATATATTGATTAAACTTATATAAGAATCACCAACTTTAAAAGTTCTAAAACTTATATTCTTCTTTTCTATACTCTCTACTACTTCAATATTTTTATCGCCAACTTCTCTTTCTAAGTTGTTTTTAAAAGCACTTATTGCTAAACCTCTCCATTTACAATTTGAATCTAGTGTAACTGATTCAACAAACAATTTACCAAAATTTGAATTTTCATCGAAAATGGTGTAACTACTACTTACACATCTTTCCATCCAATCTTTTTGAATACTATTTTTAGAAAATTCTACTTTTGTACCATCATTAAATAATAAGCTATTCCCATTTTTTTTAAAGTTATAATTGAAACCTGATTGAGAACATCCTATAAAAGTTAATGATACTAATATTAAAACCATCATTTTATTTCTAATCTGATTCATTGAAATACCCTTTTATGCTATTATCTTTAACTAATGAGATATTAAAATTAATATCACCTTTTTGCTCATTTTCATACGCATATTTATAGTTTTTATTTAGTTTTAACTGTAAGTTTTTATACAAATTTCCTTTTACATCAACAACAAAAAGTTCTGAGACAGGAGTAAATAGATAAATCATATGTAAAATAAATGAATCATTTACCCTATATGTTTTAAATACATAATTTGGATACTCTCTATTTTCAATCACATCTAAATATCTAATTCCAAGCTTTTTTTTAAAAAATCCTTCATAAAGACTCAATGGCTGACCATTCCATGAAGCATTAGCATCTGGTCTAATATATTCCAAAAAAATCTCTTTGTTATTTAGTGTATAAGCCTCGTATACAAAGGGATCATGCCTTGTCTTCATATCATATTCACCCAATTCGTATTCAAAATACTCCTCTAAATCTATTTTAAAATAGAGTTTGTTATCTTGAAACTTATATAAAGGTATTGATGAATTGAAAATTCCCTTTAGTATTTTTTTTAAAAAGCCCATTGTTTCGTTCCATTTGTATATAGTGATATAAAACAATACTTTAACATAAATAATATAATTATATCAATAAACAAAATTTATCATTTAAATTTAGTTGAAAGGATTAATAATTGCATAAATTTTTCTTGATAAACTTTTCAAAAAACAAAATAAGGTATTAAAATGAAAATAGCTATTCCAGTAAAAGATGAAAATTTAACTTTTTTTCCAAATGCAGGACACACCCCAAAATTTGCTATATTTACTATGGCTGGAGCTGGTATGTTCAAATCATTCACTCTTGATGAAGTTAAAAACAATCCAAGAACAGATATAGACCATGACCATCCAGAAGAGGAGCACGCTTGTGATCACAGTCATGATGATGAAGAGCATGTAGAACAACACAATAAAATGGGAAGAGTTTTAACAAATTGTAACTACATAGTTGTAAAAACAGCTTGTAAAAATACAGCTAACTCTTTTACATCACAAGGTATCAAACTGGTAAAATACAATGGAGAATCTTTTCAAACAGGAGAGATTTTAAAAGAGCTTTCTGCTAAATTTGTTTAGTTAAAATTGAGGTTTATCCTCAATTTTAAAAACTATTTTTATTAAATTTTTCTTTATCTTTAATAACTTCAGCAGTTGAAACAATATTTGCTATCATCTCATCACTACTATTTGCAAACTTTTCTATAATAGCATCACAAGTTTTCATCAACTCTTCATCTAAGTGAAGCTCACTTAAAAGTACTGATTTATTGTGTAAAGCTAAAGCAACTTGATTTCTTATTTGTCCTGTTGCATTATCAAACTTTTCTACAACTTCATCATAAAGTTTTAAAGCTTCTTCATACTTATCAAGCTCTTGTTGACGTGCAGCTTTATTTACTAATGATTTTGCAATAAACTCTTGGATTTTTTCATTTTCACTATTATCAAATTTTGATAAGATATAGTCATATTCTTTTATTGAGTTCTCTATTTGTGAATCTTTTCCAAGTATTAAAGCAATATTGTATGCTGCATGAACTACATATTCTAAAACCTCTTGATTTTGAGTATTTTCAAAGTTTTTTACTAACTCTTTATAAACATTTAAAGCTTCTTGAAAACCTTTTAGTTCATTTATACAAATAGCTTTATTCATATAAGACTTTGCTAATACTATCTCAATCTCTAAAGAAAAATCATCAATATATTTTTCTAAAAGTTCATTATATGTAGCTAACTCTTTTTCAAACTCATATTTTTTTGCATAAATAAGAGCTTTATTATAATATGCATATGCCAAAAATCGAATAATTGTTTTATCTTGAGAATGTGAAAAATTATCAATAACTTCATCATAAGTTTTTACAACATCATCATCTCTTTTTAAGCTTGTTAAAGTTGAAGCTTTACCCATAAGTGTATAAAAAACATCAATATCACTTTGTGCACATTGCAATAAAGTTGGTATTAAATCTAAAGCTTCATTGTATTGTTTATTTTTAACTTTTTGATTAAAATCATAATATACAGCTTCAAAACTATCAAAACTCAAATTTTATTTCCTTTTATTAAAACTATATATATTTTTACAAAAAATAACTTGCAGTAGGATTAATTAATTTTTTGCAAAATTTATTAAAGAATCACCTTCAAGTCTATAGCCTACCCATTCATCTAAACTTTTTGCACCAATACTTTCGTAAAACTTCCTTGATGGTGTGTTCCAATCTAAGCAAGACCATTCAAATCTACCACATCCCTCTTTTACTGCTTTTTGTGCAAGGTGTTTTAACATAGCTTTTCCAGCACCTTTATTTCTTTTTGATTCAGTAACATACAAATCTTCTAAATATATACCATTTTTACCAAGCCATGTTGAATAATTATAAAAATATATTGCATGACCTATTGCTTTTCCATTTTCTTCACAAATCAAAGCCTTAACAGTTGAATCTTTTCCAAATATTTTTTCTCTTGTTTCTTCAACTGTTGTTTTTACAGCATCTGGTTCTTTTTCATATATTGCAAGTTCTATAATAAAATCAAAAATAACTTGTGAATCACTTGCAACGGCATCTCTCACTTTTATAGCCATATATCCCCTTTAAAATAAAATCTAATCTTACAGATTTAAAATTTTATTTCCCTTAGATATTTTTCTATTAGAGGAATATAATCTTTTCTACAGACCATATAAGTATCAAGATTAAAATCCATATTTGTGATTTTTAGTTTTTGTGTATAACCAAACTTTTCAATAATAGGTCTTGAAAATAAAGCTACTCCATAGCCAGCTTTTACACAAGAAAGTATCAACTCATAGTTTTCTAAATTTACTTTTTTATACACACTTTTCTCTTTTTGAGTTAGATACTCTTCTAGGAAAATACGGTTTAAACATCCATTTTTATATGCAAATATTGTTTTTTGTGGCTCTTTATCAAGTGGTTCAACTAAAACAATATCCTCTTTAAAGATATTTAAAACCTCTAAATCTTTATGTTTTGGTTCACCATTTATAAAAGCTATGTCAAGTTTATAATCTAAAAGTTGCTCAATAAGGTTCAAACTACTATCAACTATAAACTCTAATTTCATCTCTTTGAAATCTTCATTTAATCTATCAATAAACTTTGGTAATCTAATAGTTGTATTTGATTGAGTTGAGCCAATTCTCAATAATTCTTGATAATCTAAGTTTCTTATTTTTAGAGTTGCTTCTTCTACTTTTTTTAATATCTCTATTGCATATGGATAGAGTTTTTCTCCCTCTAAGGTTAAAACTACTCCCCTATTTGTTCTATGAAACAACTCATATCCTAAACTCTTTTCAAGTTGTTTAATACGCAAGGTTACATTTGATTGAGTATAGTTTAACTCTTTTGCTCCAAGAGAGATACTTTTTGTATTTGCTACTGCTACAAATACTTTTAAAAGATTTGAATCCATTACTTTCCTTTTAAAAATGAATTGTTTGAACAACTAACATAGTTGCTATGATAAAAAGTAAAACTTTTAAAATCTTTACATACAGTTTTGCATCAATGACACTTTTTACTTTTATCCCTAAAAACATCCCAAGAACTACAAAAAATACACCTATCATTGAGATATTAAAATCTTCTACTGTAAAACTTCCATATATCAAGAACACACTTATCTGCCCTATTTTTGTAAATAAAAAACAAAGATTTGATAACTGAATAGTATCTTTTCTAGTATACTTCATCTCCAAAGTGTACATTATCATAAGTGGTGCAACAATATTTGTAAGACCTGATAGCATTCCACCAAATACACCTAAACCGTAAGTTGAACTCTTTGGATATTTAGATACAAAAGTGGCTTCTATTTTTACCAATGATTGTAAAAGATACAAAAATATTATCCCAGCAAGTAAAAGTTTAAATAACTCAGAATTTGTATAAATAAGCAAAACCGTACCCAAAGCACTTCCAATAATCATCAAGGTGATAATAAACCAAAACTTCTTTAAAGCTTCAAAAAACTTCCCTTCACTAGAAATACTTACGATATTTGCTGCCATAGTAGGAATAAGCATATATAAAATAGTGGTTTGCATATCTGTAAATAAAGCTACAATAGGAGTAGAAATCATACCAAAACCAAAACCGATAGCTCCATGTACAACTGAAGCGAAAAAAAGTGTAAGACAAAGAGCTAAAATAAAACTGTAGTCCATATGAGGATCCTTAATATTACATATAATGATTTGTAATACCTAAAGATATTACTAACCATTATATCAAAAAAGGATTAAATTATCAACTGTTTTTCAAAAGTTTGAAATACTCACTTCGAGGAATCTCTTTTGCTCCTAGTGAGGCTAAGTGGTCATTATATACTTGACAATCTATAAGTTTGATACCATTTTGCTCTGCTTGTTGACATAGATGATAAAAAGCAACCTTAGAAGCATCACGCTCTTTAGCGAACATACTCTCCCCACAAAAGATATCCCCAATAAGCAAACCATAAAGCCCACCCACAAGCTCATCATCCAAATAACACTCAATAGAAAAGGCAATACCAAGTTCAAAAAGATAGGTATAAGCTTCAATAAACTCCTCGCTTATCCAAGTCTCATCCTCATGTTTTCTTTTGATATTTGCACAAGAGCGAATAACCTCCTCAAACCTTTCGTTTGATTTGACTACGTAGCCTTTGTTTTTAATAACTCGCCTAAGACTTTTAGAAACCTTCATCTCATCAGGATATAAAACCATACGATTTTGAGGACTAAACCAATGGATATAATTGTACTCATCAATAAACCAAGGGAAAATCCCATTTTCATAAGCATTAATAAGCCGTTGAGGATGAAAATCCCCACCAACAGCCACCAAATCATCATCCATCATCTCTAATGTAGGAAAATCAAAGTTATCATCATCAAGTAAGTATATTTTATGTTCGTTATCAAGTAATTTCATGGTGAAATAATATCTAAAGTTTTTAGAAAGGTAGGTTTATAATATTAGCTAGACCTTATATCAGAAATAATATTTTTAAGTTTTGGTAAATGAACTCTTATAATATCTTCTATAATAACTTTATTGACCCCTTCATAATCATGGGCAATAAAATTTCTAACATCATAAGTACCTTTTATAGGTAATTTATGGGCATAAGATTCATCTCTTAGTTTATGTAAAGTTTCACCTATTTGAAAAAGACACATTAATGTCGCATTGTATCCCAAAGAATCATTTAGTAAATTTTCTATAGTTTGGTATTTTTCTTTATACTCTTCAATATTTGAGATATTTTCTAATATAAAATCTAACTTCTGAAAAGAACTAGACATAAACAACATCTTTTAAAGCATATTTTTTAAAAGTCTTAGAATTATTATCAATAGTAGCAATATCAACTTTAAGATTTAAAGATTTTTGTAAAGACTCTTTTATCTCAGATAACCGCGAAAAAGCTTCAAAGCCAGAATACTTTTGAGTAAAGATAGGCTCAATATCATATAATAAATCAATATCACTATCCTCAGTCTGAGTATTTGTAGCATAAGAACCAAACACTCCAACAATTTTAAAACCATCTTGTAAAAGTCTTTGTTTTTCAATTTTGATTTTTTCTAATAATTCTTTTTTCATGTGCTTATTATAGCATATTTATAATTTACTAAGATATAATAAATCAGTAAAATATTTTGAAAGGTTATTAATGCATATATATGATGAAGTAAAAAATAAATATAAATCAGTTGCAAATTCAAATTTAAGATTTGCAATAAAGGAAGATATTTATCCAATTTATGAAAATTTTAATCATGAATTATTTGAAGAATGTAATGATTTTTTTAAAATAAATAAAGAGAATATGCTTGATATTCAAAAAACTTGAGAATTTCATATAAGATGTTTTTAGAAAATTGTAAACTAGAATATGATGTAAATGACATACATACATTTTATAAAACTAGGGGACAATCACAAACTCTAAAAGCTGATGTTTTAAAATATTTTTATAATAATAAAGAATTTAAGAATGATGAATTTTGGCATATCTTTTTGGAAAATATAGATGATGATATATCTAAAGATTATATAATGAAAGGATATTATTAGTAACTTAATTATTAAACATAGCCTAAACAGCTAATTTCATTCAAGGTCAAGGCGGAGGTAAATTTTTATGAGGGAGCATACTAGAAGTATGTGACCGATTAAAAATTTACCTCCAACGCAGAGATTGGATTAAAGTAGCTGTTTATTACAGGGCTTTTGCTGTGATTCTACTTAGTCTTTGCGCAAACGCCACTGTATCTGTTATCTCCATACCTTCACTTAATTTAGCTTGGTCTAGTAATACCCATGATACATCTGTTATCATTTCATCATCTGCACAACCATTTAGTTTTTTTACTATTTCATGGTCTGGGTTGATTTCTAAAATTGGTGCTCCTAAAGGCATCTCTTGTCCCATTGCTCTCATCATTTGCATCATTTGAGCCATTTGTGCATCACCTGCGTCTTTTGTAACACAAGATGGTGATTCAGAAAGTCTATTTGTGATTTTTACTTCTTTTACCTCTTCACCTAAAATATCTTTGATTTTTTTAGTGATTGATTCAAATTTCTCTTCAACCTCTTTTTTCTCTTCTTCTGTTTGCTCTACTTTTGGAACTTCACAAGAAGTGATATCTTTAAACTCCCATTCTTGATATGTATGTAATGCTGGAGTGATAATTTCATCAATCTCTTTATCATCACAAATTAAAACTTCAATATCGTTTTTCTTATATGCTTCTAGTAATGGAGAACTTCTTAGAACTTTTTCATTATCTCCGATAATATAGTAGATAGCTTTTTGTTCTGAGTCTGCATTTTCTTTATATTTTGCTAGTGAAGTCATCTCACCAAGTTCTGTTTTTGTTGATTTGTATCTTAGTAAATCTAGAATCAACTCTTTGTTTGTAAAATCTTGGTATGCACCCTCTTTTAGTGGTCTATTGTATTGAGCTATAAACTCTTTGTATTTTTCTTCATCTTTTGCTAATTTTTTAATCTCACCAAGGATTTTTTTAACTGAACCTTGTTTGATATTTGCTAAGATTCTGTTTTCTTGTAGGATTTCTCTTGATACGTTTAGTGGTAAATCTTCACTATCAATAATACCTCTAACAAACCTTAAATATGTTGGTAAAAGCTCTTTTTCATCATCTGTGATAAATACTCTTTTAACATATAGCTTTACACCTGGTTGATAATCAGCTCTGTACATATCCATTGGTGCAGTTTTAGGGATATAAAATAGTGTTGTATACTCATTTACACCCTCTGCTTTTGTATGGATAGTTACCATTGGATCTTGTGAGTCATGAGAAATTGATTTATAAAAATCGTTATACTCTTCTTGTTTTAATTTTGCTTTTGGTTGCATCCATAAAGCTGTTGCTTCGTTTGCTTTTTCTCTTTTGTTTTCGATTGTTTTTTTAGGCTCTTTACCAGCTTTTTTATCCTCTTCACTTAACTCTTCAGTTACCTCTTCACTGTAGTTTAAGAAAATTGGATAAGCAATATGATTAGAGTACTTTTTAACAATTGTTTCAACTCTATATTTTGAAGTATAATCATCTACTTCATCATCTTTTAGTTTAATATAAATAACTGTACCAATACCATCTTTTGTGCAAGGTGCTAAATCAAACTCACCTGTTCCAGTGCTAGACCATTTGTAAGCTGTTTCTTCACCTGCTTTTTTTGAGATAACATCTACTTTATCTGCAACCATAAATACAGAATAAAACCCAACCCCAAATTGTCCGATAAGATTTGAATCTTTTTTTGCATCACCGGTTAAGGCTTCAACGAAAGATTTAGTTCCAGATTTAGCTATTGTACCAATTGAAGCGATTAAATCCTCTTCATTCATACCAATACCATTATCTGAGATTGTGATTGATTTATCTTCTTCATCAAGTTTGATATTGATAGTACCTGTCCAATCCTCTGGAAGTGCTGCTTTCATTTTTTCATCAGTTAGTTTTAAATAGTTTAATTTATCGATAGCATCACTTGCATTAGATACAAGTTCTCTTATAAAAATCTCTTTATTTGAGTATAAAGAGTGTGTCATTAAGTGTAAAAGTTGTCCAACTTCTGTTTGAAATTGATGTTTTGCCATGTCATTCCTTTCTATTTAGGGCATGGTTAAGTTGCTTGTGCAACGTCTGCCATGAATTTCACCTATAATTTTTAATTTTTGTAAGAGAAATTTTATCATAACTTTATAAAAGGAAGCTAAAGTTTTAATAAAATTTAGCACTTTTTATATTTGAGTGCTAATATTGTATTTTTATTTTTTTTGCTAAAATAGTACAAAAACTTGAGAAATAAAATGAAAAATAAAATAATCGAACGATACGAACAAACGCAAGACAATGAACTTATTATCAATATATCTTCTAAAAAAATAGAAGATTTGTATTCTATTTATGACAAAAAATCTACTTTCGTAAAAAAAGATTTAGATGATGATTTTGAGAAATACTTGATAGAAAGTGTTGAAGAAATAGGAAATCATCCTTTTATCATAAGATTTTATTTCAGTGAACAATCACAAGAAAACATTAATGAAAAACTTAAAAATAGTATCAAAAACTATTTTGATTATTTACAAAATTTAGAACAAAGAAAACTAAAAGAACAAGTAAAAAACTCTTCTATTTTTATAATTATTGGATTTATATTTGTTGCTATTGCTCTGATTTTAGGTGATAATGAAAAATTTTTATTAAAGCTTTTATCTGAAGGTTCAATGGTGGCAGGTTGGGTTTCTCTTTGGGAAGCCTTAGCTACTATTTTAATCAAATGGTTGCCTTTGAGAGATAAACTAAAAGTACTTAATAAAATTTCAAATGCTAAGATTGAATTTTGTTAAATTAAAAAAAATACAAACAAACTTTGATAAAATAAAAAAAATAAAAAAAATAAAAAAATAGGGATACTATAGATTATGAATAAAGAAAAATTTTTAAATGATTTAAAAGATTTATATGAGTTTTTAGATGCACAAAAAGCAAATGTAAATAAACTAATAAGCTATTTGGAAAATAAAGAGTATGAGAAGTTAGAACTGATTGAAGAGTTTGCAAAAACTTTAGACCTAGAGTTAAAAGAAGATTTAAGAGTTGCATTAGTTACTAGACTTGTAAACCTAAGAGATGATTCTTTAGTTCAAGTATTAAAAAAACTAGGAAAAACAGAAGAAGAAATCATAGCCTTACAAGAAAAAGCCTATATATTTGTAAGAGACTTTTGGCAAGCAAAACATAAAAATACAATAGATTATATAAAACATAATAACCTTTTGACACCATTTTATCAAGCTATTTTTGAAGGTGTTTATAATGTTGGTTTAAAAATGTCTTTATGGCAAAGTGACTGGACACGTCATATCATAAATGGTATAAACAAAGAGTTATCTTCAATGTTTGAAGGTGACAATGAAAAAGTTATGGACTATTTAGAAAAAAACAATCTTTTAGATTTGGGTCATGGAAATATCACTGCCGATAGATCTTATTCTGCACTTGTAAAAGACAAAGATAATTTCTACTCAAAAGCTTACATAGAAAGTTTCAAAACCCAAACAACTGCAGTTATAGATGAACTTGAAGAGTTTGAAACTAGTTTGATAGAACTTGAAGATGATATTTATGGTCAAAAATGGGATTATATTCTTTATATTCAAGCACTAATTAAAGCTTTTAGTGAAACACAAACTCATCTTTTAGTTGAAAGATGGGCAGATGTAGATAGAGCTTGGATGAAAGTAAAATCTCCTGTTCAAATAGGGCATCCTCTTGAATATTATGAAGACCATTATAGAAAAGCAGTTGCTTTAGAGTGGGATATTAGACTTACTAATCCTGAGTTTACACAAAATGACCATAGAGTAAACAAAATAAAATCTGCTTTTTCAAAAATCTTTGATAGTTTTGATGAAAATACAGAGTACAAAAAAATCTATGATTTTTCTTTAAAATCATTAGATAAAGTACAATTATATATAGGAAGACCTGCCCTATTTTTTGGTGCAGAATTCAATGGACTTTTTTCAGCGCAAGTTGTACCAAATGATGAAGTTGTAAGTAAAGAAGAAGGTAAAAAAATCTTTGCTTTTTCAGATGAGATTCTTCAAACAAGCCGTGCTAAACCATTTTTATCTTTAAGTAAAGAGATTTTTGGTCAAGAGTTTTTAAGTGAAGATAGAAAGTTTTTATTTAATGAAACTGAAGCTTGGCATCAAGTTTATGATATTACAACTATAGGTCATGAGTTTGGACATATTTTATGGTGCGATGAAGATACAGAAACAGTTATGAACAAAACTGGAAACTTCAAAAATATAGAAGAATTCAAAGCTACTACTGGTGGTTTAGTATCATTTTTCTTAGATGAAAACTCTGATGAGAAAAGTTTAGAGAAACAAGTTCTAATAGATACAACAAAAAGAGCTGTAGGACTCGTGGGATGGATGGAAGTTGATGAAGTACAACCATACTATTGTGAAGGACTTATTCATTTAAGTGGACTTTTTGAGAGTGGTATTTTAGATTGGGATGAAACAAACCTATCAATAGATTTATCAAATGAAAAATATGAAGCCCTAAAATCTTGGTATATCAAAACATACACAGCTTTAGCAAACCATTATTTAGATAAAAAAGATGCCACATCATTTTTAAATAAATATGCAAAAAAAGATGGTAAGTATTTTATGCCTGTTGACTCAAAGATCAACTCTTTTGTAAAACACTATTTTAAAAGATATCAAGAGATTGGTCAAGAGTTAGATACAACAGATAAAAAATCAAATTATATAAACTAAGAGTTTAACTCTTAGTTTAAACAGTATGAACTAATGCTCTTGGTTCTCCAAAATAGAATCCTTGTGAATAATCAACTCCTATTTTATATAAAAGATTAAAAATAGATTCATTTTCTACATATTCTGCAATAGTTAAAATATCTTGTTTTTTTGCAAAAGTTACGATAGTTTCAATAATATTTCTACTAAACTTATCTTTTTCAATATTCTTTATTAAAGAGCCATCTAGTTTAAGAATATCTGGTTCAAAATCAAGTAGTCTTTCAAAATTTGAATACCCTGAACCAAAATCATCTATTGCTATTTTTACGCCTTTATTTTTTACTTTTCTAATAAAACGTCTTATACTTTTAAAATCTTTTACTCTTTCATCTTCAAGTAACTCAAATACTATTCTATCATTGTCATTTTCATATTGTTCAAGAAGTTTATAAATCTCTTCTCTTGTTTCTTTTTTTTCTATATCCAAAACAGAAAGATTAATTGATAATTTTGTATTTACATACGATAACATTTTAAATGAATTTTCTAAAACCCTTAATGTGATTTTATTATAATAATTTCCCGATTTAGTAACATGTAAAAATTCATAAGGTGATATGATATTTCCATCTTCATCAATAAGTCTAACCAAAGATTCGTATTTGTCTATCTCTTTTGTTTGGTTATTTATAATTGGTTGAAAATATGATACTATTTTATAATTGTCTAAAGCTATTTTAACCATTTTGATTATTTCAAAATTCTTTTTTATATCTTTGTTCATTCTAATTGAAGAATCATTTGAATAGTTTATCACACTATTTTTATTTAGTGCATCTTCCAAACCAGCTCTTGCATCATCATAAAGATTATATTTTCCACATGCATAACTTAATACAATATTTAAATCGTATTCAATTCCATCTATTTCAAGAATTGATTCTTTTACATTTTTTACAAACTCTTCTAAATAATCATTTATATTGATATTTAGTTTTTGAATATTATTATAATCAGTTAAAATAGCAAATCTTCCATCACCTAATGTATATACATTCTCATACATATAATTATCAGGCAAATAAGATAATAGATGTGAGGCAAAAGCTTTTTCAAGTTGGTCTATTTTTAGGACATTATAAAACTTTTCTAATATATCAAATTCTTGAATTTGAATCATTATCAAAAAAGATAAAACGTTTAATTCAATCTGTTTCAATAAATGTTTTTTATCATCTAAAACAACATCTATACTATTTCTAAATGCAATAAATTCAATAATATCTCCATTATAATCACACAATGGTTTTATAACAGAATTACTATAATAAACAGAGCCATTTTTTGAAACATTTTTTAATATTCCATGCCATGGTCTTTTTTTATCTTTTATCGTTTCCCATAAATTTTTATATATGATTGAAGGGGTATCTTTATGCCTTAATATATTATGATTTTTTCCAATCAACTCTTCTCTTTCATAACCGGTAATTCTACAGAAATTATTGTTTACATAAGTTATTTTTCCATTAAAGTCAGTTTTAGAAACAATTGTACTATTGTTTATCACATCAGAAAACTGCTCAATATAATTTATATTATTTTTTAATTTTTTATTGTTTGTTTCTTTTTGAATAACTTTGTTTATAACTGTATTAAATTGGATTAAGTCAATTGGCTTTAAAATATAACCATCTGCACATAACTTTAAAGATTTAATAAATGTTTCTTCTTTTTGAAATTTCGAAAAAATTATAAGTGATATATTTTCATTTATATCTCTAATCTTTTCAATTAATTCAACTCCATTTGTACAAGAAGCTTCGATATCTACAAGAACTAAATCGATTTTATTTAAATTAATAGTGTCTATAGCTTCATCTTCACATGACACTATTTTTATAATATGGAAATACTTTTTTAATAAATCTAATATCTCATTTGATATCTGTTTTTTATCATCTAAATACAATAAATTTAAATTGCTTAGATGAAATGTTTTAGATATAATACTTGAAAACATACATAACCTTATTACTTATAAATAAGAGTTATAATTGTGACATAAAGTATCTTAAAATATATTATTTTATTTTATAGTGAGTATATTAATTATTTTATTACCTAATTTTTTTTACTAAAAACTCTCTAATATATCCTCTATTATTTGCTAATTTACACCAACCATATTGGCATTTTCTAATTTCTAATATTTCATCTCTAGAGATTTTTTCTAAAACTTTTGCTTGAGTAATTGGTCTTGAATAAATTGCTAAAAAGTCAGAAGCAACTCTTACTTTTTTTGTATCTTTTGAACTAATTGATTTATTGTCTTTTTTTATAACTTCTTCTTCTAGCTTTTTATCTTTTATCTCTTCTATCTCTTCATTTAATTCATCTACTTTTTTTATGCTCTTTTTAACATTAAGCATCTCTTTTTTTAAAAAATCAATCTCTCTTTTTAGTTGAAGTATTTGTTTATTTGAAATATTTTCATCTGTTTTTTGCTCATTAGAATCATCTACTAAAACTCTTTTATTTTTATATATTTCATTCATAATTAATTCAATTTTTTCGTTGATTTTATTTATCTCATCCTCATTTAATTTTGATTTATCTTTTGTAATTTCTACATCTTTTAGTAAAGATTCAAAACCAACTTTAAATAAAAAAAGCTCTAACTCTGATGTTTTTACTACATTTTCATTTGCAAAACCAAATATACAACTAATTAAAATAGAGCCTATCAATTTTTTCATTTTGTATTTACCTTTCCATTCATTTTCAACATTGAATAAATTACTTCCTCTTTATCTTTTTGTTTGATTATAAAAACTACTCTATTATCTTTTTCTAAAACTACAAATTTCTCAATATCATCTAAGAGCTTATATATATAACTATTTTTGAAAAACTCAATTGAACTTTTTCCCTTTTGAAACTCTTCTTTACTTTCTATTCTAATCAAACTTCCAGTTGACGAAACCATATAAGTAACATTTTCATAATATAAATTAAAATAGCTATTATTGGTTTTAAAACTTAATATTGTATTTTTTTCTTTATCCTCTTCTATTAAAAGATCTCCTTCAAAATCTTTTTTATCTAAAGCTCTAATTTCAGCTATATCTTCTAAAAAAATCTTATATAATGATGTTTGGTATTCATTTTTTGAAATATGTTTTTCAAAAATATTATTACCTAATCTTGTATCATCCAAAGCTTTATACATAAAAACAAAAATTATCAAAAATATCGTAATTGAGATAACAACTTCCAATAATGTAAACGATTTTTTCAAAGTGACAACTCAAATCTATAAATATTTTTAGTGATTTTATTTTCTATGCTATATGAGGTTTCAAACTCTTGTATTCTTATATTATAAATATCAGTTTTAATCACATTTAAATCCAATATCTCATCTTTTACTTTTATTTTAACCTCTTTTAGTTTTCTTCTTAAATCATCATCTTTTATATTAAAATATCTATCTAGATATATATTTTCATTTCTTTTTGAATACCCTTTTGTATCATATACCATTGATAAATATTGTTTGTCTTTGATTTTTTCATCTGTTTTTTCTAAGATAAAAATATTATTACTTCTAACTTGAAATAAACTCAATAATACAACAGATAACAATGATACTGCAATAATTACTTCAATTAGAGTAAATGATTTTTTCATAAGTTATTTTATACCTATTCTAACAGCTTCGTCTACAGAAGTATCTCCATTTATTAACATCATCCTTAATTGCTCTTGTAAAGGTATCATTCCACTTTTTATAGAAAGTTTTAATAATGAATTATCATCAACTTCCCCTTTTAGATACTCTTTTATCTCATCATTTAAAACAAATAATTCCCCTAAAGCAACTCTTCCACTATATCCAGTAAAATTACAAGCTTTGCACCCTACACTCTTATATATAACATCACTATCACTCAATCTAAAAAGTTCATGTGATGCATGAGAAGGATCCTCTTCTTTACAATGAACACAAAGTTTTCTAACAAGTCTTTGTGCAAGTACAGCCAAAAGTGCCGACGAGATTAAAAACTTTTCAACTCCCATATCAATTAGTCTTGTAACAGCTGCTGTTGCTCTATTTGTATGAAGTGTTGAAAAAAGTAAGTGTCCAGTCAATGCTGCTTGAACTGCAATAGAAGCTGTTTCACTATCTCTAATCTCCCCTAACATAACGATATCAGGGTCTTGTCTTAAAATAGACCTTAATCCAGAAGCAAAAGTAAGTCCAACTTTATTGTTTACTTGGATTTGTGAAAACTCATTTGATTTATACTCTACAGGGTCTTCAATTGTGATGATATTTTTCTCTTCACTTACTACTTGATGCAACAATGAGTGTAAGGTAGTTGATTTACCACTCCCTGTTGGTCCTGTTACTAAAACCATCCCATATGAGTTTTGTACTACTTTTTCTAACTCTTTTGTGATGTACTCAGGAAATCCTAGTTGACTAACACTAAGTAAATCATCACTTTGCATCAAAATCCTCATTACAACTCTTTCACCATAAAAAGTTGGCAAAACAGAAACCCTAATATCCAAAGTTTTACCTGAGATTTTTATCTGAGTTCTACCATCTTGAGGAATTCTTTTTTCACTAATATCAAGATTTGAAATAACTTTTATCCTTGATATAACCAAAGACATAATATTTTTATCAAGTTCTATATGTCTTTGAAGTACACCATCAACTCTATATCTAACTTCAGATTTATACTCATGCATCTCAATATGAATATCTGATGCTTTTTTCTTTATTGCTTGATAAAACAAAGAATTAACAAATTTGATAATTGGCGCTGATTCTTCTGAGGTTAGAATATCACTTCCAACTTTTAAAAATTCACTAACTGAAAAATCTTCATCATCTAAAGTTGCATCCTCTTGTTCTTGTTGGATGGCACTCATCTCTTTGTCTGTTTTTATCTCTAGAAATCTATTATAAAGCTTCTCATATGAGATTTCATCTAAAAATACTATTTCATAATCATAATCACATTTAGATAGATAATCAAAAGAGATACTAATATGTTCATTTGATAAAGCTATAACAATTTTTTCATCAATAGTAGTAAATAAGATATAATTTTTTAATGCAATATCATAACCCTCTATTTGTTCATATGGTACTAGCGTAGTATCATGTATCTCTTTAATATTCATCTTACATACCCATTAATATTTTTTTATGTTTTTGTTGTATTGTTAAATCTTGTTTTTCTTCTTTTACTTTTTCTTCTATATTTAATTTTTCATCTAAATCATCTAATTGTTTTTGATATTCTAAATTTTCAGCTTGTTGTTTAAGTTGTTTCTCTTTTAATCTAATTAAAGATTTTTTCAAATATCCATCTTCTAAAATCTTTAATTCTGCTAATTGATTTCTAACATATGTTAAATCTTTTGATTTAGGAATAATATATGGAGTAACTATTACAACTAGGCTTTTTTTAGATTTATTGTTTTTATCGTGAGTGAAAATTTTACCAACTACAGGGATATCACCCAATAATGGAATTTTATCAACTGTTGATTCATCTTTATCTTGAATAAGTCCACCTAAAATAACACTTTCACCATTGTTAACTATTGCAGTTGTTTTTATCTCTTTTTTTGAAGTATCTGCATTTCCACTAACTGTTGCTGTTGTTTTAACATCTTCTAAAATTGTATTGATTTCCAATGTTACTTTATTATCATTTGAAATTCTTGGTTTTACTTTTAAAGTTAAACCTACATCTTCTCTTTGATAATTTTCATTTGTATTTCCACCATCAGTAGTTGTACTTGAAGTTTTTATTGAGATTGTTTCCCCAACATAAATAGAACTCTCTTTGTTATTTATGGCTAAAATTGATGGTTCTGAAACTATATCTAAAGCTCCATCTTCTTTTAGTAATGAAATAGAAGCACCCAATGCTAAACCAGAGGTTAAATCTGGTATTTGTAAACCTATTTGGCTTACATCAAAAGCCAAAGCACTACCACCATTCAGTGAAGAGGCAAATGTAGCTAAACCATCGCTTCCAGTTCGTCCTCCAAAAATACCATACTTTACACCAAGTTCATCAACTAAACTATCATTTAACTCAATAATTCTAGCTTGAACATAAACTTGTGCTTTATCTCTATCAAGTTGTTCTAACAATAGTTTTATATACTCAACTTCATCAGATGGTCCCATAATAACTATAGAGTTAGTCTCTTCATCTACAGAAGATAATGGTTTATCATTTTCATCAATATATTTTTTCTTTCCAATTATACCTTCAATGATTTTAATCACATTTTTTGCTTCAATATTTTTAAGAGGATAAACCTCTACTACTCTCTTTCTTAAAGAGTCATTTGAATCAATTCTTTCTATATATTTTTTTAGATAATCTGTATTTTCATCATTTCCAATTATTACTAATGAATTATTATCTTTATTTGATATAACTGTTACTTTTTCAGTTTCAATTTTTTGATCAAATACTGCTTTTGCAACTTCATCTAAATTCTTTTTTGCATCAACTGAAGATATATTTTTAAGTTCAATTGTTACCATAGATTTTTTAGCTCCAACTGTCATAATATTAACAACTCGTTTTACAGTTTTTATATTATCTTGAAAATCAGTTAATACAATAGTATTTGCTTCTTTATTTGTAACAAGTTTTGCATTTTTTGAGATAAGATGTCTGATTTTTGATGCTATATAATCAACATTTGCATTGTTTACTTTAAAGATTCTCGTAACCATTTGGTTATAGTTATTTTCTAATTTTGTAGAAACTACAGGAACATTACTTTTTGCGCTTTCACTTAATTTTACTATTCTTAAGATATTGTCATTGTTTATAAGCGTATAACCTTTATCCTCTAAAACATATATCAATATTTTTACAAGTTCATCTCTGTCTACTGGTTTGTTTGAAATAAAATCAACATTACCTTTAATATCATCTGTTAATAAAATATTTTTATCTATGATTTTAGAGGTTATCTTAACTAAATCAATTATCTTCAAATCTTTAAAGTTTATATTGATTTTTTGCTCACTTGCGTAAGAAGCAGTTCCCAATAAAAATATTAGTATAAATACCTTAATTAATTTCATAACTCAACTCCACTATTTCATTGTTTCTTAATATATCAATTCTTAAAAAATCTATACTGTTTATTTCATTATAGACTTTAAAAGCATCAGCATAGGATTTAATCTCTTTACCATTGATAGCTTTTATTACATCCCCTTTTTGTAACCCTAGTTTTGCAAAAACTGAATCTTTATTTACATTATCTATTTTAAATCCTTCTACTTGATTTTCTTTTCTTAGTTCACTTATTGATATATTATTCCAAACTTTATTTATATCTTTTACATAAGTATTTAAATAATTACGTTGAACCTTTATATTTCCATCTTCAACTATGATTTTTTCATCTATTGTATTATTTTCAACTTCATAATTTATATCTTTTTTAATTGATATCTCTAATTTGTACTCTTTTGAATTTTTTGTAAATATTACATAATCTTTATAAAGTTTGATTAGTGTATAACCATTTAACTCATCAAATTGTTGTAAAATCACACTATTATTTGAACCTTTTTGTTCCACAATAATCCAACCTTTATTGTCCAAAGTTGAATATACAGCTTTTAACTCATATCTTTCTAGTGTTTCAATATTGTCTTTTTTTGAATTGCTAGTATAAAAAGGTTCATTCCCTGATATAGAATAAAATCCACTATATTTTTTATACCCTATATTTATTGTATTAGTATCTTGAAATTCAATTGAACTTTTTGGAAGATATAAAGATATGATTGAACTAATTACATACGCTGATAAAACAACATAAGCATAGGGAACTATTTTATTTAAAATACTAAAGTTTTTGTTCATATTTATACTTCCCATTCTCTAATTTAAACTGTGTCAAAAGGTTTCTATATTTGCTTTTCATTAAACTTGATGCTTCAAGTTCACCTTTTAAAACATTTGAAACTACATCTATATTTCCTGAGAAAGTTCCAAACTCACCCTTTGCATTTATTAGAATATTTTTGAAATCACTTATACTGTAAGTTAAACTAATCTCATCAATTTTGTTAGGTAAAAATTGTTCAAATGATTTTGATATTAGTATTTGTTTTGCTTCAATTTTTGAAAAAAGTATAAAAGAAGTAATATTTATATCTTTTATATTTGCCGTAAGTAAATTCTGAAAATAGATATTTGCCCCTTTTATTTCAAAAGAAAAAAACTTACTATTTCTAATCTCATCGGATACTATTATATCCTTTGTTTGAAGTTTCTCTTCAAGCAAATAAAATATTTGATTTTTTGGAAAAAATAGTATTAAACTTACAATAAAAAGAAGAAATAATATTAATGATTTAAATAAAAATTTCATATTTTATATCCCCACTTCTAAAGATATAAAATCTTTTTCTATTTGCAATTTATTTATCATAATTTTTTCATTAAGTATTCTAGTTAAAAATGTTTGTAAAATTTTCTGATTTTTTGATTCAATTTTTATTTTAATTAAATTAGAATTTACTACTTTTAACACTTTTTCATTTTGGAAACTACTATTTTTCAAAAGCATATCAATTCTTTTTTCAACTGATTTTTTATCAAACCATCTACTTTTATACTCATTAAAAGCTTGTGCTTTTGCACCTAAACTATTTTTTTCTTTATAAGCTGAATTATATTCACTTTCAATATTAAAAAGCATATTAAAAGAGATAAATAAAATTACAGCAACAAGTGCTAAAACATATATAGGATTTAATCTATTCATAGTTTTACCCCCACTCTTAATACAAGAGATTCAGATAAAATTTTCACATTTTTAAACTCTTTTTTTAAGAAATTTTCCACTTCATTTTTATTGACTGATAAATATTCTAAAATTAACTCATCTTTATCTAAACTAAGCGATTTTAGATTTAATTTATCATTTGATAAGATAAACGATATAGCATCTCTATTTCTTTTTTCAAGCCTAATATTTTTTTCATATTTACTTAAAATAGAGTTCATTTGTATCATCGAAGTTGGTAACTGTTTTACTTTTTTTATCTTTTCAACTTCATTTTCTATATTTTTAATTTCACTACTATAATCAAAATATCTAATAAAATTTACAATAATCAAAATTGAAAATATAATATAAAGAGGATAATGCCATTTCCCAGTTAAGACATCATTATATAGTTTGATTTGCATCTTCATAGATGTTAGTTTTATATTGTTTAAAACTCTACTTAAATCAATTGAATCTTGGGCAATATTATCAGGAACTTTTACTAAAATTTTATCTGTTGTGTATAAGAATGAACAATTATCTATCTTAAAACTATTAAACTCTTCACACTCATTTTGTGCAAAATATAGGTTTACAATATTTGATAGATTTAAACCCGAACTTTTTAAAGCATCATAAATTTTTTTGTTGTTAAATGCAAAACATAAAAATTGATTCTCTTTTAGTTTTTTAACTTGATAAGTTAAAGCAACTTTTTCATTTACTATATCTTCAAAAAGTGTTGGTAATACATGTCTAGCCTGCGCTTCTGTTTTAACAGGGATATCAAATATTCTTACCCAATAAAACTCAGGAGAAACAATCACATCAATTTTTGAATCAATTGTATTATTTATCTTTGTTTTTGTTGTTAAAAATATCTTTTTTACATCTTTTTTAGTTGAAACTAATGTCAAAATATCTAACCTCTCCTTTGGTATCTAATACATAACTTGCTCTTGCTTTTGCTTCATAATAAGTAGCTTCAATATCTAATTCATACATATCTTGTGAAGCTAAAAAGCCAAGTTGATTTTCTATTCTTTTTATTTGATAATTGTTTGTTTTAATAATAAAATTATTGATTATATCAAGTAGTTGCTTATTATTTTTTATTTTATCTGTAACTTTTTGGTGATAAATATCTACAAAATAAGCATAATCATAAACGCCATTATCATTAAATAAATCTCTTAATGCTTTGTTTTCTTTGCCTTTTTGTATATTTACATCTACTTTGTCATAATCTTTAATATTAAAAGTGATATTCAACTCTTTTTGACTTAAAGGTATTTTTCCAGAAATACTACCTTCTTCTTCTAAAATATCTTTAATCTTATTAGTATGTTTTGATAAAAGATTAGAAAATTGTTCTTGAGTATTTTTTATACTTATTAAAACCTGATTGATATTTGATTGATATTCACTTTGCTGGATATATTTATCTGTATCATCTAAATTTTTCATAATTAATATTGAAAAAGCAATAATGAAAAACAGTGTAATAAATAAAACAATTGCTTTTTTATTCAAATTTTATCCTAAATTCATAGAGAAAATTGGTAATAACATCGCTATTACAATAAATCCTATGATTACTCCAACAACTAACATAAATACTGGCTCAAGCAAAGACAATAATAGATTTGTTTTATCTCTATTTGATTCATTATAAAGTTTTGCCAAATTATTTAATATCTCACTTAATCTACTTGTATCTTCACCAATTGCTATTGAGTGAATAAATGACTCATCTATTTTATATATTTTATTTTGCATCAATAATGAAGATAGTTTTTTACCCTCTACTACACTTTGTGAAGCTTCAACAAATACTTTTTTTATTACTGAGTTTTTCAAAATATTGGCACTTAAATTAATTGCTTGTACTATAGGAACACCAGATTTTATTAAAATTGAATTCATATATGAAAATCTAGCTAATTCACTAGACTCTATAAGTTTTGAGAAAAAAGGAAGTTTTAATAAAAACTTATCAAATGCATATTTAAATTTTTCACTTTTCTTTAAAGAATAAACAAAAATAAATATAAAAAAAACTATTCCTAAAAGTAATAATAGATAATTTTGAGAAAAAAAATCTCCCAAGGCAATTACAATTTTTGTACTAGTTGGAAGTTCTTGGTCAATTTGTGTAAAAATAGAAGTGATTTTAGGAACAATAAAACTAAGCATAAACCCCACCATAAAAACTGATACGGTTAAAATAAACAAAGGATATGCCATAGCAGAACTTACTTGTTTTTTGATTCTATCTTGCTCTTTTAGAAAAATTGATAACTCCATCAAAACAGATTCTAATAATCCACCATTTTCACTAACTTTAATAGATTGTTTATAAAAGTTTGGAAGCTTAATAACTTTTTGTGATTCTAAAGCATCGTGAAATCTTTTTCCTTCATCCAAATATGTTTTTACTGTTTCAAAAAAAGTAAATAGAGTTTTGTTGTTTTTGTATCTTTGTTTTAGTAGATTCATAGAACCAATTAATGTAATACCAGAGTTTAAATATATACTTAAATCACGACTAAGATATGAAAGTGTTGAAAGGTCTAAGCTTCGACTTCTTTTAAAATTTATTTTTCCAAAATCTATAGAATCCTCTTTTATAGATGTATACAGAATACCTTTAGACTTTAATTTTAACTTTACCTCATCCATATTAGAAGCTTCAATTTTTGATTTTACTTTTAATCCAGATGAATCAAAGCCAGTATATTTAAAAAGCATCTTTTACCTCAACTTCCAATTCATTAAATCTATCTAATATCTCATTTGTTGAATTAAAAACTTCTACTTTATTTGTTATTGAAGTTATTAAATACACTTTTGAATCATTAGTATCTACAACTAGATTATCATTTTTCAAATCTTTGTTAAAATTCAATTCAAAAATAGGTTTATAATCTATATTCTCTATTTTATAATCTTTAAATTCAAAATCACTTAGTTGTTTATCATAATAATACACTTGAGGCTTTTGCCAAAAAAAGTTTTCAATTTTTATATCTTTTTCAATTTTATTATCAACAAAAATATAACAAGGGAAACCCTCTTCTTCTAAACATACAAAAGATAAACTATTTGTATATGAAAAATTATCAAGTAAATATTTTTTGATATTACTAATATTAACATTTACTTGTTTATCTTTTTTTGTTTGGAAAGAAGTGACAGATATAAAAGAAACTGAAATTATTAAAATTAAAACAACCATCATCTCTATTAGAGTAAAGGCGTTTTTTACTCTAATTTTAAATTTCATTTATTCTGAACACTTTGAATAATATATATCATCTTCTGTATTTTCTTTTTTATCTGCTCCCATTGATATTAAATCAAAAGAATCATCACTTTGAACATATATAAATGGATTTGACCAAGAATCTTTTGGAAGTTTTCCATCTTCAAAATATTTTTTCTCAATTAATATATTTAAACCCTCTTCTGTTGTTGGGTATGTTGAGTTATCTAATTTATAAAGTTTTAAAGCTTGTGAAATACTTTTCATCTGTACACAAACTATCTTATCTTTTGCTTCTTCACTTTTTCCTGTTAAATTTGGTAAAACAAATGCAGCTAATAAACCTAAGATAATAATTACAACCATTAATTCCATCAACGAAAACGCTTTTTTCAATTCAAATCCTTATAATAAAAAATAAAGAATATTATATCTAAGTAAAGTTATAAATGAGTTACAAAATAAAAATATTGTAATTTTAAAATAAATTTAATAACTCACTCTATTTCTACCAGCTTTTTTTGCTTGTTTTAATGCCTCATTTGCTTGTAAAAGTAATTGCTCTTTTTGAGTAATATTTGTAGCTAAAATTGTAGCTACTCCAATACTTATTGTAAGAATATTTGAAGCAATTGAATTTTCATGAGGAATATTTAATCTTCTAACTGATTCTAAACAGTTATTTGCAACCTTCAAAGGCTCTTTTGTATTGGGTAAAAGTACATAAAAAATATCTTCTTCAAATCTTGAAACCAAATCGACAGGTCTATTACAATGATTTACTAAAATATTTGCAATTATTTTAATACATTCATCACCTTCATTTTCACCATAGATATCATTAAAAGCTTTAAATTCATCTATATTTATTACCAATAAAGAAAGATACTCTTTTTCTCTAACAGCCCTTTTAAATTCCTCATCATATCTATCTAAAAAGTATTTTTTATTTAAGCATTGTGTTAGTGGATCAATATGAGAATATATTTTTAAAGTTTCATTTTCATGTAAAATCTCATTTGTTTTTTTATCTAATTCTTTTTGAACATAAAACTTTTTATATATTTTAAAAAAACTAAAAATAAGTGCTATAACTATAAATAATACAGATAAAAAAACAATTTTTGAAATATAACTATTTTCATCTATATTTGTATCTTGCATATAAAAGTATCTAATATAGGTATCAACAGAGATATATATAATCAAACAAATAGATAGAAACATAAAAAAGTTACAAAAGTTTCCCTTATTTGTTTTCATTTTAATCCTAAAATAAATAATTTTAAAAAATTTTACATTATTTTAGATTAAATATGCTTATAAAATGCCTATTCTTCATCATCTTTGATTTTTTTGAACTTTTTTATAATACTATTTGATAGTTCTTTTGATTTTATAACTAAATCTCTTGAAAAAAAACATTTTTTATTGTTTGATTCATCTTGATGACATTCAAAAAAAGAGAGTTTTTCCCCTTGGGTTTTTGATAAATTTGGTAGGATAAAAGAGGTAATTCCTATTAAAAAAATTAGTACAATTAACCATTCAAAAACTGTATATGCTTTTTTCAAAATAATCCTTAAATATATTAATATCTTCAAAGATTATATTACAATCTAAATTAAAATTTATTTTCCTATAGCTAAAGCATATAAAACTTGTGTATTTTCCTTTACAAACTCACATACTTCATCATCATAATAAGCTCCAATACCACTACATCCATACCCTAGATAATTTGAAGCTAAATATAATCTATGACCTATAATTGATGCTTTTTGGTAAAGGGCTTGATAGTTTTTTGATTTTGAAGTAAGAAAAAAAGTCACTGCCGAATCTTTTCCCAAATCTTGTTCTAAACATAAATATCCAGCTTTTGAAGATAAATCCCCTTTTTCTAAAAGTTCTTTCTCTTTATATAAACCTGGTCTTAAATGTTTAACACGATTTACAACATAATATATATCGATTTTTTCATCACAATCACTACAAATTGGTTGATTTAATATATCTAATATAGTTTCAAGTTGATTGATTGTTATTGCTTGTTTAGTAAACTCTCTAATTGAACGTCTGTTTAAAATAGTCTGTTTAAAAAAATCTTTTTGATAATTAAAATTAAACTTTTCTTTTTGAATATTACAATCAGAAATTTTCAAAGAATCATTGTATGCTTTTTCAATCAATTCATTCGTTTCAAAATAGAAACTACCATCAATAGTAGGTAAGTCTAAAATTAATTTTTCTACCTTTTCATTTGTATTGGTAGTTATCTTCAAACAAGATGTAAAAAACTCTTTTTCATCAAAACTAAAAAGATTATTTAACTCTTTTTTATCAAAATTATATATTATCTCATACTCTTTATCATGTATATAAGATGAAGCTTCTATAGAACCTAAAATATGCCCTGCATCTAAAAGACAATACCTAAATGCCCTATTTTTATATTTCCATGAACTTCTATAGTAAACAGAAGATATAAAAAATATAAAACCATTTTGTTTTGTATCTAAACCTATAAATGGTTCTATTCCATCATCGTTTATTTTTTTCAAAAGAGTGATACTTGAACTTCTTATATCAAAATGATAAATTCCATCTTCTAAATTATCATTTTCTCTACTTTGAAAATATATTTCATTTGGATAAAGCGCACCTGCACTTGGATTTACTCGTAAATAATACTCAACACCTGGGTAAGTTTTTTTTGCAGTTATTCCAGCAATATAATAAATAAAACTATGATTGTTTTTTTCTAAATCTAATTGAATTTTCTCAAAAATATCAGGATAAGTTTTGAAAACATTAGGTTGATTATTCCAATCTAATCTATTTGGAAAACTTCTTACAGAAAAGTAAGAGTGCTTAGTTTGCATATGATATTCAAAAAAATCCTCAAACTCAGACACTCTTAAACCTTTTTATTTTTTTGTAGTTGTAATTCCTGGTTTATCTTCTGTACCAACATAATCACTGTAAGTACTCGTTGATCTCATATATGCAAGAACTGCACCAACAACCAAACAAAAGATAACTACAAGTTTTACAATATTTCTTTTTTCTTTTGGTTCTTTATCATTAAAGTCATCAATTTTCTCTAAACTTGGCTCATCATTTATATTGCTTTTCATAATAAAACTCCTAATTCGTCATTCATAAATATACTATAACAATTTAGAACTTAAAATAATAGTCATAAGTACAACTTATACTATTTTTTAATAAAAAATTAATAATAAGTTATACTTAAACCATAAGTTTTAATTATAATAAAGAGACCATCATTTGATTAACAGTAACTGCAATCTCTTTAATATCTTTATTCTCTTTAGTCATAAATGTATCAAGATTATCTCTAACTTTAAAGAAAGTCTCTTTTTCATTGTTTATAAAGTTAGAAAAAGCCACTTCTGGTTCTTCATTTACCCTTTGGAAAGCTAATACCTTTTTTGTATAATGAACTACAATAAATTCAATAAACTGCAACACTTGATTCCTTAAAACAGTATCATTTTTAGAAACAATTTTGATTCTATTTAAAGCTACAATAATATCTAAAATATTAAACTCATGAATTAATGAATAAAAAATTATAACAACATCTTTGAAAGAGTGGCTAGTATTTGTTTTAATTACAATTGCAGGGATTGCAAATCTTAAATAATCAATAACTGAATAAAATTGATTAAACTCATTATCGCCTTCAATTATCTCTTCAACTTTTTGTTTATGTATCTGCTCTAATAAAGAAAACAATTCATCTTTATGGTCTAATATATGTGCTGCATCTAATTGATTTTTCTTTAGATATTTTACCATCCATCTAGTACTTGCATATAAAATATATTCAAGTTTATTGATAAGTTTATATTGTTGTTCATAATCCATTATATAGTCTTGACAAGCTATTTTTCTTCTTATCTCTTTTGCTCCAAATAATTGTTTTGCTACTAAAAATGATTTTATTTTTAATAAAAATCTATCTGTTCCTAGCTTTTCAAAATCTGCAACAAATGTACACCCTTGTGAGTTTATAATTACATCAGCCATCTTAGTTGCTATTATCTCTCTTTTTAGAGGATGATTAAGAATGTCATGCTCATATGCACCCACAAATGATTTAGGAAAATATCTATACAGATACTGTAAAGCAAATTGTTCATCTACTAATGTAGAATTTAATAAAATCTTTTTTAATAAAATTTTTGAATATGATAATAAAGAACATAAAACTGGTCTTACAATAGAATCATTTATATCAATAATTTCATGAATATTTTCATTTTTTGGGATAAAAAATGATGCTCGATTGAAGGCTTCAACATTATTCTCTAAAACTTCAATAGTTTTAATAAAACTATTTATATATTTTCTTGAAAATATTTCATCTATAGATATTGCTAATGCTTGATTATAGTTACTTTGTAAAACTAAATTTACTACTTGGTCTGTAAGTGATTTTAATGTATTTTGTTTATCTTCATTGTTTATATTTTCATGACTACTAATTGAGTTTAATAAAATCTTTAAATTTACTTCATGGTCAGAAGTATCAACTCCTCCTGCATTATCAATACCATCAATATTGATTCTACCTCCACCTAAAGCATATTCTATTCTTGCTTTTTGTGTAAAACCAAGATTTCCACCTTCACATACAATTCTAGCTTTTAAATCACAAGCATCAACTCTAACTGCTTCATTTTGTTTATCTCCAATATCAATAGAGTTTTCATCACTTGCTTTTACATAAGTTCCAACTCCTCCATTAAATAATAGATCTACATCCATTGTAAGTAGCATTACACAAAGTTCTTCCCCACTTACAACTTTCTTTTTTGTATTTAAAAGTTTTTTTATCTCAGGTGTTAACTCTATCTCTTTGTCACTTCTTAAATATACGCCTCCACCTTGAGAAATAACACTCTTATCATAATTACTCCAACTTCCATTTTTAGATTCAAAAAGTCTTTTTCTCTCATTGAAACTTTTTTCTAAATCTGGATTTGGGTCTATAAATATCTCTTTATGTCCTATTGCAGCTAATAGTTTGAATTTATCTGATTCAATCATTCCATTTCCAAAAACATCTCCACTCATAGAACCAATGCCCATAACAGAGATACTATCTTTATAAATATCTATACCTTGTTCTATGAAAAATCTTTTTGTAGACATCAAAGCACCACGTGCAGTAATACCTAAATCTTTATGTCCATATCCATTACTTCCACCACTAGCAAAGGCATCACCAAGCCAATACCCTCTATCAATTGCAATTTGATTTGCAACATCACTCATAGAAGCTGTTCCTTTGTCAGCAGCAACTACAAAATATGGGTCATCTCCATCATAAGCTACAATATTTTCATCTTTTACCACATTTCCATCAATCATATTATCTACTAAATCAAGATTTGCATTGATATAAAGTGAATAGATTTCTTGAAAATACTCTTTTGTAACTTGAGAATTATCTTTATTTATTACAAAGCCACCCTTTGAACCATCTGGAATAATAATGGAGTTTTTACCCTCTTGCGTAACCATCAAAGATTTAACCTCTTGTCGATAATCATCATGTCTATCAGACCATCTTAATCCACCCCTACTAATATTGCTCATTCTTAAATGAACACCATAAAAATCTGGATGAAAAATAAAATTTTCTAAGTTTGGCTGTAAACCTTTTAGATTTACACCAAATGCTTTTGCATCAATTTTAAAAGAGATTGTTTCTCTATCTAAGTAATAGTTTGTTCTTAAAAGTGATTGTAAAAATGATAAAGTTAATTTTAAAATTCTATCATCCATTATTTGAGGAATATGTTTGATTTTGTCCTCAATTTTTGTTTCTAATTCTTGTAATTTATCTTTTCTTTTTGTCTCTTTTGGATTAAATTTAATACAAAAATAATCAACAAACATATCTGTTATATCGTGATGACATGTAAGTGTATTTAAAATAGTTGCACTATTTATTGTAAGAACTGCTTGGTCAAGATATTCTATAAATGCTCTAACCAACATAAGCTTTCTAAAATCAAAATTTTGATTGTATACAAGTGAAAAAACTTTTGAGTGTTTAATAGATGAATCTATCAAACATCTTGTTATGATAGATTCTAAGTTTTCTCTTGAGTGTTCTATTTTTTTTAAATCTTTGTCATCAATAACTTTTAGGTTAAACCTTGAAACAAAAATAAGTTTAGAACCATTTCTTATATTATAAGTAACTTCATCTATAATCATAAAACCTATATCATGCAATATAGGAGTTATAGAAGATAAAAAAAGTTGATATGTTGAATAAATCTTTATACTTTTTGAACCATTATTTTCTACTATACGTGTAACTATAGTTTTATCCAAAACCTCTTTAAATAAATCTTGAGAAATTTCTAAATCTTTTGGTGTTAAAAGTTGGGAGCAAATTGCATTCATATCAGAAGTATTACCCATAGCATATCCTTTTGTAAATTATATTATTACTATAATACTACACTTAAAACATTAAAGAATTGTTAAAATAATATACAAGGGTATAATATATATTAAATGCTAATATTAGCTTCTTTAGTATTTAATAACTTTTTTATAACTTCTGCTTTTAGTTCTATATCTAAACCTCTTTTGCCACCACTTACAAATATAGTATCAAAATTAAAAGCACTTTTATCTATAGCTGTCTTAAGTCTTTTCTTCTGTCCCAAAGGTGAAATCCCTCCAAGTAGATACCCTGTGACTTTTTGAGCTTCATCTTTATTTGCCATTTGTGCTTTCTTCACATCAAATATTGCTGCTACTTCTTTTAAACTTAATTGTTTAGAAACAGGTATAACACATACAGCTAACTCTTTGGGAGTTAATTCAACCAAAAGAGTTTTGAACACTTGGTTTTCGTTAAGTCCAAGTTTTTGGGCAGCTTCTTCACCGTAGTTTGTACACTCACTATCATGTTCATATTTATGTATTTTAAATTCACATTTATTTTTTTTCAAAAGATTAATTGCTGGTGTCATCTAATATAAAACTCCTTTTTAATTTTTCTTCACCATTTAATAATATACTTATAAAATGTTCACCAAAATAGTGTTTTCTAGTTGTCATATTTTTAAAACTTTGTTTTTTCAAAAAAGTTTTTTGTTTCGATTTTATACAATTTTGACTAATCATAAAAACCTTTTTTGAATAACTACCATTTGATTTTAAATAGTGTATAACATATTCAAGCCGAAGATTTCCTAAATTTTGCTTTGAATTAAGAGTAAAAGAGAAATTTAACTCATCGCCTAAAGATATTTTTTCATCACAGATAAACTCAACAATATCTATATGATTTGAATCAATAAAACCAAAAAGGTTTAAAACTTTTTTATCACCTTTTTTAAGAAGTGTTCTTGATGCATGTTTACATATCCAATTAAGCTCTTTAGAAAAACCTAAATTATCTTCTACAAAATTAATAACTATATTTGGATTATCTTTTGAGATGTCATTTAGATTATTTGCTACAGATTTTCTTACATATTCACTTTTATCATTTTTAAGAAGTTCCAAAACCTGCAAAACTTTTGATGGATCTTTTTTAAATTTTGGCAAAGCAACAGCCCAGGGAAGTCTAGGTCTACACCCTTCACTAGCCAATCGTCTTAGATGTTCATTATCTGATTTTGCCCATAGTTTCATTCTAGCCATTGTTTCATCTTCATATTTAATTATAAACTGTCTTATAGCAAACTCAGAACTAGACTCAATAGTAAAAACCTCCAAAGCTTTTATAGAGTTTTCAAAATCTTCAAGACCAAAAACCTCCACAAAATCTTGAAAAAACATCGCCTCAAAGGAGTAAAAGTCTTTTGATACTTTTTTTAATACTTCCAATTGTTCTTTATAACCAATTGGTAAAAAGTGATCTAAAGTTATAGCAATATGCCGCATACGCTCTTTTAGTTCCATAGATTCCCAAGAAGTGTTAAAAATAGATTTAATAAAACTATCTGTATGAAATTCTTGGTAATTTTCTTTTATTTTATTTGCTAGATTATTTAAATAAGCTTTTGTATATACATTTTTTAGTTGTTCTGCCATTTTTTTCTTTTTTATAAATTATAAAACAATTTTTCTGATTTATTAAAATATATTTCAATTTGCAATAAAGTAGTAAAATTACTACTTTATTTTAAAAGATTTATATAAATCTATTATCTCCTCTTTTGTTAATTCCCTTTGTAGTTTATCACTGTTTTGTTTTACAATCAATCCAAATTCTTTTGATTCTTCATTTGTTAAATTTTTTCCAAAAAATTCACTGATTATAAAAGCAACTCCTCCTTTTCCTGACTGGGAATTGATTCTGATAACATCTTCATAACCTCTATTTATATCCTTTGGATCAATTGGCAAATATGGTACGTTCCATTCTTGGCAAGAGTTTTCTCTATAAAAATCTATCCCTTTTTTTATGGCATCTTGATGACCTCCACTAAAAGCTGTAAATATCATATCTCCAACAAAAGGTCTTCTTGGGTCTATTTTTAAAGAGGTATTTGTTTCATACATCTTTTTAACTTCATCAATTATTGATAAATCAAGTAGTTTAGGGTTTATTCCTTGTGAGTAGATATTAAAAGCAAAATTAACTATATCCAAGTTCCCTGCTCTCTCCCCATTTCCAAATAATGTCCCTTCAACTTTTTGGGCTCCTGCTAATACTGCTAATTCTGCACTTGCCACTGAGGTTCCCCTATCATTGTGTGGATGTACACTTACAATCACAGCTTCTCTTTTGTTTAAATTATTACACATCCACTCTATTCTATCTGCATAAACATTTGCTGTACAAGCTTCAGTTGTATTTGGTAAGTTAATTATCATCTTATTTTCTATAGTTGGATTTACCACATCAATTATTTTATTGCAAATCTCTAATGCAAAATCCAAGTCTGTTTGGGAAAAACTTTCAGGGGAGTATTGATAGATAACTTCACCTTCAAAATCTTTTGTTAACTCTTTTAAATAACTCATTGACTCAACAGCCATGTGAATTATCTCTTCATCTGTTTTTTGAAATACCACTCTTTTTTGAAACTCATTTGTAGGATTGTATAGATGAAAAATTCCATTTTTCACTCCTCTCATAGCTTCAACACTTTTTTTAATCAACTCTTTTTTTGCAGGTATTAAAATCTGTATAGAAACATCTTCAGGAATTAAATTCTCTTCTATCAATTTTCTAGTAAAATCAAAATCAGTTTTACTTGCACTTGGAAAACTTACCTCAATTTGTTTAAAACCCATCTTTACTAAAGTATTAAAATACTCCAATTTTTGTTTTATTCCCATTGGATTAACTAAAGCTTGATTACCATCTCTTAAATCCACACTACAATAAATAGGTGCCTTTATTATTTGATTGTTTGGCCATGTACGTACGAAATTTTCGACAATAGGATATTGTCTATATTTTTTAAAACTCATTGTTTTCTCCGAAATATATTTAATATAATAAAAAATTAATAGCTATATAAAGCTATAACTGATACTTGAAATAAATTGTGTTTGATTAAAAAATTAGAGGCTAAGAAGTAGTAGTGAAAGGTTTGTTGTATTTATTTTATTGTTTGATTTATTGGGGTTAAATATGTCCATAAGATACTCCTTTGTTGAATTGTTTGGCAAGTATATCAAAAAAGAAAACTAATTACTTGTACAAAATTAACATTTCATATTTTTTTGAAACTGTTTAGGAGTTAATTGAAAAACTCTTTTAAAACTTCTATTTAAATGGCTTTGGTCAAAAAAACCACTATTTTGTGCTATATCAACTATTGACATATCCGTAGTCAATAACTCTTTTGCTTTGTGAACCTTTTTATTTAAAATATATGAGTGTATTGGCAAGCCAAATTGATTTTTAAAAACTCTTATTAGATGAACTATACTTATATCAAACTTTCTTGCTAACTCTTCTAAGTTTATCTCTTCTAAATAGTTTAAATCAAGATATTCTCTTATCTTAAAAGATAATTTTGATTCATCTATAGGTTCATAATTTTCTTCTTTTATTGTAAAAACTAAACTACAAAAAAGAAGTAATTTTTCCTCTTTTACTACAATTAAAATTGTTTTATCTAATAAACAATTACATAAATCAATAAACTCTTTATAAAATGTTGTATCTTTTATAAGTTCAAAAGAAGTTTTCATTTGTAAATTGTTTTTTGATAATAATTCTTTATCTATATAAAGTACATATTCACCTTTTGATTTTTTATTTAAGATACCACTGTGAACAATATTTGAATTGATTAGTATAATTTCATTTGGTAATAACTCTTGAGAATTTTCATTAAATACTATATCTAAAGAACCTTCTTTTATAGCACTAATTGTAATCTCATCATGCATATGCATCTTAGTACATTCAGGTATCTGTTTTATATATCTTAATTCTACAAGGGGAAATTTAGTATCTTTAAATACTGCTAGATTCATTTTAAACTCATATGTAAAAGAGGAAAAGGTTTTCCAAAACCATCTCTATCACTTCGACTTATAACTTCAAAGCCCAAATGTTTATAAAATTCAACTGCGTTTTCATTTTGTTCATTTACATCTAGTTTATTAGTTCCATAATTTTCAATTGTATATTTTAAAAGTTTTTTACCTATACCTTTTTTAAAATATTTTGAATTAATAAAAAGCATTTCAACTTTATCTTCATCAATTCCAATAAATCCACAAATATTTCCTAATTTATCTTTATAAGCAAATAGTTTTACTTTATATAAATATTTTTTTAATTCTGGTTTAAAAAAGTTGATATCCTCTTCACTTAAAAAAGTGTGTGTAGCTTTGACAGAGTTTTCCCAAATCTGTATTAAGATTTTGTATTCAGATTCTTCTACTGTAGTTATCATTGAAATTTTTTATTAAAGATAGCCTAAGGCTATCTTTATGCAAATGCAGGTTCTAAGAAAGGGATGATTTGTTTTTTTCTTGATAAACAACCATCAATCCAAACTTTTCCATCTTCTAATTTACAGTCAAAAGCTTTTTCAAAAATTGATGTATCTTCACTTGAAACTAAAACTTCACTTCCCTCTTTCATAATATCAGTTAAAAGAAGTGCTGCTGTATGTAAACCCTCTTTTTGTCTTAAATTATCTAATTCAGCTTGTAAATCAGCTTTTACATTATCAAATAAAGCTAAATCAATAACTTCAAGTTGTCCTATTCCAACTTTGCTTCCATGCATATCAAATGGTTTATAATCTCTTAAAATCAATTCAGTCGCAGGAACCCCATCAACTGCTGATTTTACTTTAAACATCTCCATTCCAACTGCACCAAAATCTTCAATACCAGCAATAGCAGCTAACTCTCTAACTGCTTTTATATCTGTATCTGTACAAGTAGGTGATTTAAAAATAACAGTATCTGAAAGAATTGCACACATCATAATCCCAGCTATATTTGCAGGAATCTCTACACCATGAAAATCATACATCTCTTTTACAATTGTATTTGTACAACCCACAGGTCTAATCCAACACTCTAATGGAGCAGATGTGGTAATATCACCTAATTTATGGTGGTCTACAATTCCTACAACAGTAGCTTGGTCTAAATCTTTTGGAGCTTGCCCTCTATCTGAATAATCAGTGATAAATAGTTCACATCCAGCAAATTCTGTTTTAAGTTCTGGAGCTTCAAATCCAAACTTATCTAAGATAAATTGAGTTTCTGGGTTAACTTCACCTTGTCTAGCAGGAGTTGCATCACGTCCAATTTTATTTAAAAGATAAGATAAAGAGATTGCTGAACAAATAGAATCAGAATCAGGAGTTGTGTGTCCACATGTGTAAATAGCCATATAAATATCCTTTTATTTTTGCATATAAAAATTGCACTTATAATTTTTTCGTGATTTTAACTAAACTTTTGTTAGGTATGATTTAAATTAACATACTAAATTTTTTTTAAAAATAATCTTCCTTTAGATATACTTTCAACTTAAATACTATTAGGGACTATTATGAAAAAATTTTTATTATTTATATTTACACTTATTATTGCCATTTATTTTTCTGGTTGTTTAAAAGAGGACAAAGAGACAAGGTTTTATGGAAATGTTGATTTAAGAACTGTTAGTTTAGGTTTTAGGGTTTCAGGAAAAATACAAGATTTACATTTTGATGAGGGACAAAAAGTTCAAAAAGGAAACCTCTTAGCAAAAATTGATGATGATTTATATAAACAAAATCTAAATCAAATACAAGCTCAAATCAAAATACAAAAAATTCAAATAGAAAAACTAGAAAATGGCTATAGAATAGAGGATATAAAAAAAGCACAAGCAACAGCAAATAAAGCATTAGCAACTTTTAAAAAAGCTCAAAAAGACCTAAATAGATATGAAGAGCTTTTAAAAACCAACTCCGTTTCAAAACAAAATTTTGATGATATTAAACTTGTTTTTGATAGTGCAAAAGCTGAACTTGATTTAGCTAATACACAACTTGAAGAGCTAAAAAATGGATATAGAAAAGAGGATATTCAAGCAGCATACGCACAACTTGAATCTTTACAAGTAGAAGAAAAACAAGCTCAAATTCATCTAAATGATACAAATCTTTATTCACCAAATGACGGTACTGTTTTAACAAGAGCTTATGAAATAGGTTCAATAGTTTCGCAAGGAACTCCAGTTTTTGAACTTGCTTTAGATAAAGAGTTTTGGGTAAGAAGTTATATAGATGAGAAATATCTTGGCCTTATAAAACCAAATATGAAAGCAAAAGTTTTTACAGATAGTAGTGATAAAGCTTATGAAGCAAGAGTATCTTTTATCTCTGCTCAAGCTGAATTTACTCCTAAAAGTGTACAAACCCAAGAGCTAAGAACTCAACTTGTATATAGAGTAAGATTAATCATCCAAAATGCTGATGATAAAATCAGACAAGGTATGCCTGTAACCATTGAGTTTGATGGAGTTGAAAAAGAGTAAAATAAATGTCTTTGGTAAGTGCAAAAAATCTAAATAAATCTTTCAAAGATACTAAAGCCATATCAAATCTAAACCTAGAGATAAAAAAAGGTAAAATCACTGGTTTAGTAGGACCTGATGGAGCAGGAAAAACTACACTTATAAGAATAATGACTGCCTTACTTGATTTTGATAGTGGAGAGTTAGAATTACTTGGTTTTAAGCTACCACAAGATGCAAAAGAAATCCAAGAACAAATAGGTTACATGCCACAAAAATTTGGACTTTATGAGGATTTAACTGTTTTAGAAAATCTAAAACTTTATGCAAATCTACAATCAATCCCACAACATGAACAAAAACAAAGAATAGAAGAACTGCTAGAGTTTATCAACTTGAAAAACTTTACGAAGTTTTTAGCAAGGGATTTATCTGGTGGGATGAAACAAAAACTAGGACTTGCATGTGCTCTTATAAAAAAACCAAAACTTTTACTTTTGGATGAACCGGGTGTTGGGGTTGACCCTATTTCTAGACGAGAGTTATGGAGTATAGTTACAAAACTAACCCAAGAGGGAGTTACGGTTGTTTGGAGTACTGCATATTTAGATGAGGCTGCTTTATGCGAGGAGGTAATCCTTTTAAATGAAGGAGAAGTCTTATTTCAAGGAGTTCCAAGTAAGCTTAGTAAAACTATGGAAAACAAAGTATTTAAGATAGTTGGTGATATAAAAGATAAAAGAAAAACCCTAAGATTGGCTTTAAAAAATAAAAATATAAAAGATGGAGTTATTTTAGGTGACAGTATTAAATTAATTTGTGAAGAAAAGTCTTTATTACCAAATTTGGAAGATATAATGGCTTCAAATTGTGAATATGAAACTATCGAACCAAACTTTGAAGATGGTTTTATGAATATTTTAAATGGTAATTTTGATGGGGAATCTAAACTTGCTCAACAAATGGGAACTTTAGAAAAAAGTAGTGAAGAGAATTTAATTGAAGCTACAAACTTAACTAAAAAATTTGGTTCTTTTACAGCAACTGATAATGTAAACTTCAAAATCAAACGGGGTGAGATTTTTGGGTTTTTAGGACCAAATGGAGCAGGAAAATCCACAACTTTTAAGATGTTATGTGGTTTGATGAAACCAACAAGTGGTACAGCCCATGTACTTGGCTTAAGTTTGGAAAAATCATCTTATAAAGCAAGAGCAAAGATAGGTTACATGTCTCAAAAATTCTCTTTATATGGAGATATTTCAGTTTATGAAAACCTAAAGTTTTTCGCTGGTGTTTATGGATTAAAAAAAGAAAAAAGATTAGAAAAAATAGAAAATATGATTAAAATCTTTGAACTTGAAAAATATAGGAAAACTGCTTCAAAAAACCTTCCATTAGGATATAAACAAAGGCTTTCTCTAGCTTGTTCAGTTATGCATGATCCAGTTGTTTTATTTTTAGATGAACCAACATCTGGAATAGACCCACAAACAAGAAGGGAGTTTTGGAACCATATTTATGCAATGGTTCAAAAAGGTATGACTATCATGGTTACAACTCACTTTATGGATGAAGCTGAGTATTGTGATAGAATAGCCTTGATATACAAAGGTAAAGCCATAGCTTTAGATACACCACATAATCTAATCAGTCAAATTGGCAAGGATGCCACTATGGAAGAAGCTTTTATAGAACTTATAAAAAGAGAAGACAATGCTAGTTAGTTTTCAAAGATTAAAAGCTATTTTTATCAAAGAGAGTTTACAAATCCTAAGAGATCCTAGTGCTTTGATTATTGCTATTATTTTACCCTTGATGTTACTTTTTTTAATGGGTTATGCTATCTCTTTAGACTCAAAAAAAATACCTGTAGGTATTGTAGTTGAAAAAAATTCAAAACATACACAAAGTCTAATTAAAGCTTTTCAAAGTAGTGAAAGTTTTCAAGTACAATTAGCAAATGATAGAAGAGTTTTTGTAAAAAGATTACAAGAGGGAACATTAAGAGCTATGATTGTTGTTCCTGCAAATTTTGATAATGATATTTTAAAAGGCAAACCACAAATACAAATAATCACAGATGGAAGTGAACCAAGTATTGCAGGATATGTAAATAAATACTCTCAACTTTTATGGAAAAACTGGCTTGAATATGAAAAGCTAAAACCAAATAAAGGTACTTTAGAGATACAAACTAGATATTGGTTTAACTCACCACTTTTAAGTAGCTATTTTTTACTTCCAGGTTCTATTGCTATTATATTAACTTTGATTGGAACACTATTAACTGCTTTAGTTGTGGCAAGGGAATGGGAAAGAGGAACAATGGAAGCAATTATGTCTACTCCTACAACTATTTTAGAGCTTTTATTGGGAAAACTACTACCATATTTTATCCTTGGATTAATCTCTTTGATAATTTGTATATTGATAACTTTGCTTTGGTTTCAAATCCCTTTTAGAGGTTCTTATATTATGCTTTTTATTACCTCTGCAATATATTTAATCCCTTCACTAAGTCTTGGTTTACTTATTTCAACTTTGGCAAAGAATCAATTTGTAGCATCACAAATGGCTTTAATAGTTGGATTTTTACCTGCTATGATTTTATCAGGCTTTATTTTTCAAATAAGTAGTATGCCCCAATGGTTACAATTTATAACTAATTTTATCCCTGCTACCTATTTTATAACTATTTTACAAACTCTATTTTTAGCTGGTGATATATATGAAATAATCTTACCAAATAGTTTATGGATGTTACTTATAGGGGTTGTGCTTTTTACAATTATTTTTAAAATTACAAAAAAGAAGCTAAGCTGATGTTTTATCAATTATTAGCCCTAATAAGAAAAGAGTTTTTAGCAATTTGGAGTGATAAACGTTCACGAATAGTTATCATAATACCTCCACTTATACAGCTTGTTTTATTCTCTTTTGCTGTTACTTTAGAGGTAAAAAATATCTCTATTGGAGTTTTAGACTTAGATAATTCAACACAAAGTAAAGAGTTAATTAGAGCTTTTAAATATAGTGATAGATTTAGTGAAGTTTTATATCTAAAAGGAAATAAAGACCTAGAAGAAAAACTAAACTCCCAAAAAATCTTAGTAGCAATTGAGATATCACAAGAGTTTTCAAAAAATCTACAAGCAAACCAAAAAGCAACTATAGGGATTATTGGAGATGGAAGACGTTCTAATGGTTCACAAATAGCTATTGGTTATCTTGAATCTATCATAAACTCTACTTTTTCAAAAAATACAAATTCAATTGTTGTTAGAAATTGGTATAACCCAAACCTAAATAATTTTTGGTGGATTTTACCAAATTTGGTTGGAAGTTTGACAATGATTATAGCCCTTATTTTAACTTCATTATCAGTTGCAAGAGAAAGAGAACTTGGAACTTTTGAACAAATCTCTGTTGCGCCACTAAGCCCTATGGTCTTAATAGTGGGTAAAACAATACCACCAATGATTATAAGTATTATAGAAGCTGCTATTATCTTTTTGAGTGCTATATTTTTCTTTGGGGTTCCTTTTATTGGTTCTATTTCTATTTTAATTGTGGCAATCATAGCTTTTGTATTTTCTATTGTTGGTTTTGGCTTATTTATCTCTTCAATTTCATCAACTCAACAACAAGGTATTTTAGGAGCGTTTGTACTTTTAGTACCCTCTATTTTAATGTCAGGATTTGCAACACCAGTTGAAAATATGCCCGATTGGCTTATACCTTTTACTGATTTTGTTGCTTTAAAATACTTTTTAATAGTTTTAAAAGGGGTATTTTTAAAAGATATTTCTTGGGAGATTGCAATCTGGGAGATAACTCCCATGATTGTTTTAGGTTTTATTACCTTATCAATTGCAACTTGGTTTTTTAAGAAAAAAGTTACTTAATCTTTTTGAATTAAAAATTGACCAAGTTCTCTATTTTTTATAAGTTTTGAACAATCAACTACTACTCCATGCATAGAGATATATGTTCCATTTTCTACATTTGCATTTAAAAAGCCCAAAGCAAGTGAAAAGTTCATAGTAGCTTCAACCTCGTCTATACTCATAGGTACCATTGCACCCGTAAATACTATTTTTTTAGCTATATTTTCTGATTTGATTAAAGCAGAAGTTAAATGAACAGTATCTGTACCATGTATGATTATAATATTTTCATTTTTAGTATCTTTGATTGCTTGGCAAATCTCTTCTCTATCCTCATCTGTCATATCAAGACTATCTTTTGAAACTATATTGATAATCTCATACTCCACATTAAAACAAGAAGCAAGTACCTTGTCCAATGCTTTATCATCAGTTGGTACTTCTAATTGCCCTTTGATAGGATTATATCTTTTATTAAAAGTTCCACCTGTATTTATAATTGTTACATTCATTTATATTCCTTAAAAACTTATCTTAATAATTATTTACCATATTTTTAGGATGTAATAGTTCATCTAATTCCTCTTTTGTAAAGAGATTTTGTTCCAAAATAATATCATATACTCTTTTATTTGTAGCTAGTGCTTCTTTTGCTATTGCTGAACTTTTTTCATATCCTAAAATTGGATTTAAACAAGTAACTAAAGTAACAGAATTTAAAATATAATCCATACATACATCTTCATTTGCAGTGATTCCATTTACACATTTTTCAGCTAAAGTATAAAAAGACCTTCTCATCATATTTATTGATGTAAAAAGTTTATAAGCAACTAATGGTTCAAATACATTTAATTGTAATTGTCCACCTTCACAAGCAATTGATATAGTTGCATCTGCTCCTATTACTTCATATGCTACTTGATTTACTACTTCGGGGATTACTGGATTAACTTTTCCTGGCATTATTGAACTTCCTGGTTGAACTTTTGGAAGATTTATTTCGTTTAATCCAGCTCTTGGACCTGAACTTAGAAGTCTTAAATCATTGCATATTTTAGAAACTTTTATAGCAACTCTTTTTAAAATCCCAGAGATATGTACAAAGGCTCCTGTATCTTGTGTAGCTTCAATCAAATCCCCTGCACTTTCATAATCTACCCCTGTAACATCTCTTAAGTTATTGATAACTTTTCTTTGATATGCTGGTTTTGTGTTTATTCCTGTACCAATTGCAGTTGCACCTAAGTTTACCTCTTTTAGTAAAGCTTGAGCTTCTCTTAGTCTATAAATATCTTCATCAATCATAACAGCAAAAGTTTTAAACTCTTGACCCAATGTCATAGGAACTGCATCTTGAAGTTGAGTTCTACCCATTTTTAATACATCTTTAAACTCTATTGATTTTGCTTCAAAACTATCCCTTAAAACTCTAAGTGAATCTTTTAATCTATAGATTAATTCATACAAAGTAAGTTTAATAGCAGTTGGGTAAACATCATTTGTAGATTGGCTCATATTTACATGATTGTTGGGATGTATGATATCATATGAACTTCTTGGTTTTCCAAGGATTTCTAAAGCTCTATTTGCAATAACTTCATTTGCATTCATATTTGTAGAAGTACCTGCTCCACCTTGAATAGGGTCAACTATAAATTGATCATGAAATTTTCCATCAATAATTTCATTGCAAGCTTGGATTATAGCATCTCTTTGTAAATCATTTAAATCTCCAAGTTCATAGTTAGTTAGAGCGCAAGCTTTTTTAACTTTTGCAAGGGATTTAATAAAATTTGGAAATAAAGATAAACTTGTATGAGTAATATCAAAATTCTCTTTTGCTCTTAAAGTTTGAATACCATAATAGGCATTTTTTTCTATCTCTTTTTCACCTAAAAAATCTTTTTCAATTCTAATATGTTCTGTCATTTTTCACCTCGAAATAATAATTAAAATCTAATAATATAAAATAAAAGTATGCTAAAAGTGTGCTTTTATTTTATAATAAAGTATAACCCTCTTGTGGAACATTTTTGATTACATTTATGGGCAGTTTTCCTCGTAACTCTTTTATAAAAGATTTTAAAGCGTGGGTTGTCATAAATTTATCAAGCCAAAGTTCACTTTCGATTCTATCATAGGTTATGATTTGATTTTTATTTTCATACAACATTTGTAAAAAATCTTTTTCTCTCTTTCTTAAAGGAATTATCTCATCTTTATAAATCAAAGCTCTTGAAGAAAGATCTAAAAAAAGTTCATCTTTTAAACACAATTTTTGATTTAAATTTTTATCAACATATTTTCCTAAAGCCTCAATAAGTTTTTTGTGATTTAATGGTTTTAAAATATAGTGATTAATATTTAGATTGATTAAATCCATTAAATACTCTTCATTTGAATATGCCGTTAACATTATGATAGTTGTATTTTGGTCATTTTTTCTTATCTTTTTTACAAATTCTATACCATTTACTTTTTTCATTTGTATATCTGAGATAATAATTTTTGGTTTATACTCTTCATAGATATCATAAGCATCACAAGCATTACTAGCTTCATATACATCATTAAAATAATATTTTAAAGTATCCACTATAACTTTTCTAATACCATCTTCATCTTCTACACATAATATAGGTATATTTTTTAGTTCTTCTAGTAAATTTTCATTCATAAAATTATCCTACTAATACAATTTTAAAAATTGCACCTTCTTCATCGTTTTGTGCTGTTAACTCTCCACCCATATTTCTTTCAATAATAAGTTTAGAAATATACAATCCAAGTCCAGTCCCTTTTGAAGTATCTTTTGTACTAAAATATGGATCAAACACTAACTCTAAATGTGCCTCATTTATTCCACCCGCGTTGTCTTTGACTGTTATTATATTGTTTATCCCTTTTGCATCAATAGTAAGTTCAATTCTAGGGTTTTCAATCTCTTTTTCAACTAATATATCTTTTGCATTTGAGATTAGATTTAAAATCACTTGTGAAAATTCAGTTGGATAACCAAAGATATCCTTATCACATTTTGTTTCAACTTTTAACTCAATTGCATTTTCATGTAAGGTTGCATCTATAAGGTTTATAGCTTTTTGGCAAGCTTCTAAAAGATTGAAATTCTCTTTTTTCTTATCTGGTTTATAAAAATTTCTAAAATCATCAATTGTATTTGACATAAACTCTATCATTCTATCAGATTTTTCTATAGAATTTAAGATATGTTCATCTGTCACTTTTTTAAATCTAGTTGCGGTTTCAAGTTCCATCAAAATACCTGAAAGTTCAGTAAGTGGCTGTCTCCATTGATGTGCTATCATAGATATCATAGAACCTATTCTTGCAAGTTTTGATTGCTCTAAAATTGCTTTATCTTTTCTTTTTCCCTCTTCAATTCCTAGTTGAACTTTTTGTTCTAGGTTTTTATTTAGATTTTGTAGTTTTTCCTCTTTGTGTTGAACTTGGTTTACATATTTTTTTATTATGTCATTGACTATAGTTACCATCAAATACGTAAAAAGCATCATAAAAATTATAATAGTTATAGTTAGTATTTTAATAAAATGTTCATATGTATTTATTCTTTTTTTAAACTGTTCTTTTTTTTGATTTTCTATTTGTATGAAAGGGATTTTTTGTTCTGTTTGAGAATATAATACTTTTAACTCTTTTAAATCCTCTTCAAAATTTTTATTTTCTAATTTCAAGTAATAAGAAACTGAAAAAAAGGATATAAAAACAATACATAAAAAAGGTATTATTATGACAAAAAATGGTATCCCTTCTTTATTGAACATTTCGTACTCTTTTCTTTTTTTAATATAATATCCAAATTGTTTTAAAAAGTTTTTTCAACAAGTTTTTTAGCCAATAAACTTGTAACATCTATTAAGTTCTTTTCACTATGTGTAAAATTAATCAATGGCAATTCTGTACAAGCTAAAAAAACATTTTTTGATTCTATATCAAATATGATATGTCTAAATTCATCAATAACTTTATGATTGTCTCCACCATATTTTTTTACATCATAGATTAGTTGATGAACTTTTTGAAAATCTTTTGGAACCTCTATTTCATAACTATTTTTCAAAGGTTCAAACACTGAATATTTTTCCATCTGTATAACTGGTAAGGCACCAACAATACATACTTTTTCTAAATTATTTTCTATAATAAACTCTTTTACAACATCATAAGTTGAAATAAATTTGTGTTTTAAATAAATTTGTTCAATTTTAGTTGAATAAAGGTTTAAAGTATTGCAAGCAATAGCAAAATAGTCAACCTTTTACAAATATTTTTTATAGCTTTTTGTAGAATATCCCAAACTTTTGTGTAGTTTTTTTCAAGTTCCATAGAATACCCAAGTTCAGGAATAGAATATATTGTAACATTAGGAGCATCTAAATCTCCTCTAAAATTTTCTTTCAATATTTTTTTATTTATATCTAAAGTTTTTTGCCATAAGTCTATCCCTGCTTCTGGACCAGAACCAGTAATAATTCCAATTTTTTTTCTCATTATTCAAATCAATAAAGTGTAAGTAGAAACTTACACTTTATGCCTCTGCTCTTTTATCATTGATATTATTAACAATCTCTTTCCAGATGTTTTTATCAATTTTAAATTCACTATAATCGTTATATCTTAATACAGGGTTTTTACCTTCTGCAACTTGTCTATCATAACCTTTAATCAGTCTTAACACAGGTTTATATAATAATGCAATTACAATCATATTTATAACTGCTAATAATCCCATAGATAAATCAGCAAAAGAGAAAATAGAACCTAAATCTTGCATTGAACCCCAAATGATAAGTGCAACTACAAATAATCTAAAACCATTAAACATTGTTTTGTTTCCTTTTGAGAAAAAATTCAATGAATTTTCTGCTAAGTAGTAGTTATATAACATAGATGAAAAACCAAATAACAATAAAGCAAAAGTTACAAAATATCCACCCAATGGTCCTATATGTTCTATTAAAGCATTTTGAGTTAAAAGTACCCCTTGAACACCTTCATTTCCTGGTACATAAACACCAGATAAAAGGATAATAAATGCTGTACAAGAACATAAAATAATAGTATCAATAAATACTGAAAAAGATTGCACTATACCTTGTTGAACTGGGTGTGCTACATATGCAACTGCTGCCACATTTGGTGCAGAACCAAGTCCAGCTTCATTTGAGAACATTCCCCTTTTTGCACCTTGTAACATTACAGCACCTAAACCTCCACCAATAGCAGAACTAGGAGTGAAAGCTTCTGTAACTATTAAAGAGATTAACTCTGGGATTTTTTCAAAATTCAGTACAATTACAACAACTGCAATCAACAAATAACCAACTGCCATTATAGGAACAATAACCTCTGAAAATCTTGTAATTCTTTTGATACCACCAAAAACAGCAAAAGCAAAAATAGCTGTTAATCCAACACCTGTAATCCAAGTTGGAATACTAAATGAAGATTCAAAAGATGTAGTGATAATAAATGATTGAGTAGCATTAAATGCAAATCCGAAAGTAACCATAAGTAAAATAGAGATAATAACTCCAAGCCATTTTTGACCTAAAGCTTTTGTAGCATAATAAGCTGGTCCACCTCTGTAAACACAAGAGTCATTGGCATCTTTTTCTTTATATAATTGGGCTAAAGAACACTCAAAAAAACTAGTACTCATACCAATCAAACCAATAACCCACATCCAAAAAACTGCACCTGGACCACCTAGAGTAATTGCAACTGCAACCCCTGCAATATTTCCTCCACCAACACGTCCTGCAACACTTAACATAAGTGCTTGAAAAGAACTAATATGTCCCTCTTTATCATGTTCTGTTTGTCTTAAAATATTGAACATCTTAAAGAAGTACCTAAACTGTACAAACCTTGAACTAATTGTGAAAAATAAACCAAGTACTGGAAGTAGATAAATTAGAATATTTCCCCATATTAGATTATTTAAAAAGTTGTTAATCTCACCTAACATCTCATCTCCTTTATATTGATAAAGAAATTGTAACAATACGAAGAGGGTTAAAAGTGTCTTTAAAAATTACTTGTTTGCATAGTATAACTTTTTTCAACTTTTGCAACTGATATTCTATAATCTTTAAATAAAGATTTTCTACCTTGTTTTTGTGCATTCATATGATCTAAGTTTTTTTTCCAAAGTTCTATACAATCTTTATCTTCCCAAAAAGAAAGTGATAAAAGCTTCCCTTCATTTATCAAAGATTCAAATCTTTCTATTGAGATAAAACCCTTTTGATTTACTAATTGCTCTTTTAATTTAGCTGCAATTTGCAAATAGATATCTTTCCCTTCTGGTTTGACTTCAACCTCAAATATTACTGCATACATTTTTAACCTTTAGTGTAGTTTCAAAACCTTGTTCTGGATTTCTTGGTACTAAAAATGATAAAGCAAATGACATAAATGCAATACAAGCACCAATTATAAATACCAATGAACTAGAATATAACCAAACCATACCTAAAAGTGCAGGTAAGAATACAGCTGCTATATGATTTATCGTAAAACTAACTGCACTTGCACTTGCAATATCCTTTGGATCTGCTATTTTTTGAAAATAAGTTTTAAGAGCTATTGCCATTGAAAATAATAAATGATCAACCACATAAAGAGCAAATGCAATATAGATATTGTTTACAAATCCATATGAAACAAAAACTAAAATAAGCCCTATATATTCTATTTTTAAAGTAGTTCTTTCCCCTACTTTTACAATAAACTTCCCAATTTTTGGTGCAAGATACATATTTAAAATAGAGTTTATAAATAAAAGTGCAACCATATTATGTACATCAACACCAAACTTTTCTACAAGTAAAAATCCAGCAAATACAATAAATATTTGTCGTCTTGCCCCTGCAAAAAAAGTCAATACATAAAAAAGCCAATACTCTTTTTTAAGTACAAGTTTTTTCTCTTGAACTACATCATCTTTAAAGTGTTCAAAAAAATACCAAGCTAAAATCCCCACAACTAAAGTAGTTCCACCAAAAAAAGCATATACATATTTATATTCTACGTCATAATACTTCATCATAATATATATTAGGACAAAAGCTAGCAAAGATGTAAAAGATTTTGCAGCAGTAATTTTTCCTAAAATAATTGGAGCTTTATCTTTTGACAACCATTGCAATGATAAAGACTGATTTAATGTTTCCAAATAATGAAATCCCATAGACATAATTACTGTTGTTATATAAAGCCCTAATGCATTTGGAAAAAATCCTGTTAATAAAACTCCAACTCCTAAGGTAATCATAGAAATAAAAGCCAATCTTTGTTGAGCCACAAACATAATAGCAATTACAACAGTAAAAGCTAAAAATCCAGGTATCTCTCTTAAACTTTGTAAAATACCTATTTGACTTCCATCAAAAGATGCTGCTTCAATTACAAAGTTATTTAATAAACTCATCCATGCTGAAAATGAGAATACCATAGATATTGTCATAATATAAAGCAAAGCTACACGTGATTTAAAAATATTTTTCATTATAGTAAAATTCCTAAAATAAGTTTTATAGCTAATAAAGATAATAAAATTTTTAATGCAATCATAAATTTTTTTCCATCTATTTTATCTCTTAGTTTTGTACCAGCCCAACTTCCAGCAATTGCTCCAATAATCATCGCTGTTAGTATCCCAATATAATCAAAGAATACAAATCCAAAAATCATAAATGCAAATACTTTTAATGTATGAGTAATACTCATCAAAGCAGCAGCTGTAGCAACAACTGTATGCTTATCATCATAATCTTTTACTAAAAGGGTGGTTGCAAGTGGTCCTGTTGCACCAACAACAATAGAAAAGCCACTTTGAAAAAAACCTATTAATACATAGCTTTCAAATCTTTTTATCTTTTCATTAAATTTTTTACTCCATAAAGATAATAAAATATAGATACCAATAAACAAAGGGACATAAACCAATGAGATAAAATATAAAATTGTTGCAAAAAAACCTACACCAATAATTGAACCTAATATAAATTTCGGGATAACTTCAACTTTTACATCTTTGTATCCAAAAACTGCTCGACTAAGATTACTAGATAATTGGGTTAATCCATGAACAGGAACTAAAGCATTGATTGGCAAAAATGATGGTAATACTGCTATTAGTATCATTCCTCCACCAAGTCCAATAATACCAGCAATAGTTGAAGTAAAAAAAGTGATTAATCCTAACAATATCTCTGTAGACATTTAATATCTTTATAAAAAATTTATCGTAAAATACCAAATTTAGGCTTAGTTGACAAAGTAATTTCAAAATATATATTTTTTTTTAAGAAAAAATTTACTAAAAGGTTATGTATGAAAAAGATAATATTTATTCAATTTATAATATGTTTGAATCTATTTGCTTACGAAAAAGGCAAAATAGATATGCATGGTGGACAAACTGATTCTTTGAAACCTAATAACAGTTTAGATATGGCAATAGGATTAGGTAGAGTTTTAAACAAAAAATCTTCTGATGAAAAAATAGAAAAAAAAGAAGATAAAAATTTTATGAAAATTGAGAAAATAGAAGATATAGAAAAGATAAAGGAAACAAATGACTAAATATAAATTTGTATCGTGGAATGTAAATGGTATTAGGGCAGTAGATAAAAAAGAAGCTTTAAAATGGGTAGATGAAGCAAATATTGACTTATTAGGTATCCAAGAAACAAAATCAACAAAAGAGCAGATTCCAAACTCTATTTTTCAAAAAGAATATCAAACTGTTTTTGCATCAGAATCTGCCATAAAAGGTCGAAGTGGAACTGCACTTTTTACTGACTTAGAACCTTATTTTACTTGTACTTGTCCTAGTGTTGATATACTAGATGAGGGAAGAATAAACGAAGCACATTTTAAATTAGGAGATAAAGATATTGCATTTTTCAATGTATATTTTCCAAATGGTCAATCAAAAGAGGAAAGACTTGTATATAAAATGGAATTTTATGATAGGTTTTTAGAACATTGTGAAAATCTAAAAAAAGATGGAAAATCAATAATCGTGTGTGGTGATGTAAATACAGCTCACACAGAAATAGATATTGCAAGACCAAAGGCAAATGAAAATACATCTGGATTTTTACCTATGGAAAGAGATTGGATAACAAAATTTTTAGCTCATGGTTATATTGACACTTTTAGACATATAAATGGTGATATAAAAGACCACTATAGCTGGTGGAGTTATAGAGCAAATGCAAGAGCGAATAACGTTGGCTGGAGAATCGACTATTTTTATGTAAGTGAAGATTTAAAAGATAATATTACAAATGCATATATTATGGCTGAAATTATGGGAAGTGACCATTGCCCTATTGCTTTAGAGATAGAACTATAAATGAAAGATATAAAATTTTTACATAAAGATAATTTTGATTATGAAAAATATGTAAATATGGTTAAAGAACACCATAAAAATGGAAAAGTTTTTAATTGGTTTGATTATATATATGATTGTGTAGAGGGTGATTATACAAAAGTATTTTGGGCTGATTTAGAACCAAACCCTTATTTAGTTGATTGGTTAAAGCAAAATGTAATAACAAAACAAGATAAAAATGCATGTGTTATTGGGTGTGGAGTTGGTGATGACGCAGAAATCTTAAGTAAATATGGCTATAAAGTTACTGCTTTTGACATATCACAAAGTGCTATAAACTTGTGTAAAAATAGATATCCAAATACAAAAGTAACTTATCTTGTTGCTGATTTATTTAATTATCCAAAAGAGTGGTTTGAAAACTTTGATGTAGTTTATGAATGTAATACTATTCAAGTATTACCAAATGAATATAGAAAAAAAGCAAGAGTTGCTATGAGTAGTTTAATTGCAAAAGATGGATATATTTTAGTATCTTGTAGAAGTAGAGAGGAAGATACTATGCAAGAGGTAATACCTTTGCCTCTTAGTAAATCTGAGATGGATGAGTTTGTCAATATTGATGGATTAAAACAGATAAGCTTTGAGGCTTATGATGATACACAAGAACCTCCTGTACCTCATTTTTGGGGAGTTTATAAAAAATCATAAAAACTATTTTTTATAATTTTAAACTTACTCTATTTTTACCCTCTTTTTTAGATTTGTACATCGCTTCATCTGCTTTTGATAAAAGTGTAGTTAAATTATCAGCTTGTGTATAAGTAGATATTCCAAAACTTGCTGTTTTTTTACCTACAATATCAAAACTATGATTTTCAATTTTTGCTCTTAATTTTTCTGCAATTACAATAGCTTCTTCACTTTTTGTTTTGGGACAAATGATTAAAAACTCTTCACCACCCCATCTTCCTACAAAATCAACATCTCTTGTATTAGTAGTTAATATATTTCCTAATTCTATTAAAAACTTGTCTCCTATAAGATGCCCAAAAGTGTCATTTACTTGTTTAAAATCATCTATATCAAGTAATATAATAGAAAAACTATCTGAATATCTTTGACAAATACTTTGACATTTATTTAGTAAGGAATCTATCTCTTTTCTATTATATAATTTTGTTAAATAATCAGTTGAAGATAAAACAGTTAACTCCTCTTTTGCATCTTCTAACTCTTTTGTATAATTTAAATTTTTCACTATTGAATATGACAACAATAACAAACATAAAAAGATTGCTACATCACTTGGATATTCTACCCATGGTACAACACCATAAGCTATTAATGATGAATATAACCAATACATAGAAATAATCAAAAAACTTGCTGAAATAAGTTTAGTTTGTTTATCCCCTTTTATAAAAAAGTATATTAAAAATATAGTCAAGATTGGTAAAGAAATAAAGTTATACAAGATATCAAAATATTCATATGTAGATGAAATATCGTAAAATCCCAATAAAGAACCAAAAACTGCACCTAAAAGATATAATAAATGGATCTGCCATATTTTTTTTATCAAATTAAATGGTATATTAAATTTTAGTGTTTTATCTAAATAATATCCCATACCAACGGGAAAGAAAAAGAAAGAGATTGCTAAGATATATTGATTTAGTAAAGGGTAATATAAATATAGTTGCAATATTTTTACAGAACATAAAATATTTAAACCTTGTGTTAAAAACAATAATCCTAAAATAAATAATTCAACTCTTATAAATTTAGATAAAAATGATAATAGAAAAATTACAGCAACAAAAACTGAAACAGAACCAACCATTATTTTAGGAACATCATAATCTAAAAACTTTTCAAGTAAATACCCTTTTGAGGCTAATAAAATCTCTCCCCACAACCCTATATCTAAATAATTTGAATAAACTCTAAAGTATAAATACTCCCCTGCACTATCATTTGGTATAGAAAACATATGCCAAGGCCAACCTTCAAATTTACCTTTACCTTCTTGATTAAATTGTCCAAAATGATAAATTTGATTACCCTTATAATAAACTTGAGCTATTAAATCAATACTAAAAATATAAATATGAGGATCATTTGTAAGATTATTTGGTAATTTAACTCTATACCAAACATTTGTTTTACCATCCCGTTCAGGTGGATTACTTGGAAAATCTATTTTGCTCCAGGCAGAAGAGTTGTTTTGTTCTATACTCCATAAAGGTATATTATCTTTAAAAGGTGAATCACCCCATCTATATTCCCATTTATAGTTTGATAAATCTATTATATTAGTGTTTGCATACAAAAAATAATTTAAAAAAAATAAAAACAGAACTAATAATCTTTTCATAGGAATATACTTTAGTATTATTTTATTTTATTATTAAATCACAACTATTTATAAAAAATAATAAAATTTTTAAATTATATATACAGTATCATATTATATGAAGTAAACTAATATATTAGAAGCTTCTAAAAAATTTTGGCACTAACATATTCTCATCATCTATAGCCATTGATAAAATTTCCAATAAAGAATCTTTGTCTTTTGGTAAAGTTCCTTTTAATGGTAAGGCATTTGAAGCATGATTTGATCTAAAAATTATTGGTTTTTTAGGTTTAATCAAAGATATAAACCTTTTTTGTTCCTCAAGCATATCTTGATCACTACAAAAAATAAATTTTTTATTTTTCTTTTCAAATCTATGAAAAAAACTTTCTTCTTTAGTGTTACTCAATCCTAATTGTAATGTCGATAGATAATTTATATGCTCACAACTATTTATAAGTTTTGCAGTATCTTCTATATGTTGTATTGAAAGTTTTTTCCCACCTAAACCTAAGATCACAGTTGCTGATATTTTTATATTTGCTTTTGTAGCTTTATTTAATCCTTCTACCATTTTATCTGGATTCATTGGTTTATTTATATATTTTAACAACTCATGACTTCCTGTTTCAATTCCATAATAAACTAAGCTTAATCCATGTTCTCTTAAAAGATTAAGCTCCTCTTGATTTTTTTCAAGAAGATTGTAAGGGCTTGCATAAGAAGAGATTCTTTGAAGTTTAGGAAATGTTTTTTTAAGATAGTTTAAAATCTCAATTAAAAAAGAAGTTTCACAAGCTAAAGCATCTCCATCTGCTAAAAATACTCTTCTAATATCTTGATAATATGAAAGTTCATCTATTTCATATTTTATCTCATCAATATCTTTTATTTTAAACTTTTTTGTTTCATACATTGAACAAAAGCTACACTTATTGTAACTACATCCTAATGTAATTTGAAGTATTAGTGAGTTTGCTTCAGCAGGTGGTCTAAATAAAGGTTCATGATATTCAATCATCTTTTAAATTCTCATTCTCCTCTTTTTTGCTAAACATATAACGTTGTGAAGTTTTTACTGCAAGATATCTTACAACAAGTAAAAAGATTATTACTCCTGATAAAACTAAAATATTAAAATTTAAACTACTATGCATCAAAGAATCAAGTGTATCTATGTTTTCTGCATTTATTTTTACAACATTAACTATTAATTCTCTTAAAGTTAATATAATAAAAGCATCTACGATTATTGCTAAAACAACTCTTTGTTCCCGTATGAAATTTACCACAGCTCTTACTATTTCTAAAAATATTATAAAATAAAGCATATAGATAATAAAATCCATAAGCATATCTAAAGATAAAGCTATCAAAAACAGAATTGATGCTAATACCAATTCAATATAGAATTTATCTTTAAAAAATTTCATAGGTTGCATTAATAAATCCTTTTTAGATTACAGCATTAATATTAAGCCAATTTGATGGTATCTGAGTTAATGTCTTATTTGGTTGCGCCATAAAAATCATAGCTGCAATCATCCCTCTTGCACTACTATCTCCACCAGCTTTTGCATTACAAATCAACATCTCTTTTAGATTGTCATATTTACTTAATAGATGAATAACACCTTCAAAACCTCCATTTATATCACAAGCTGGACCAAAACCTCTAATAGCTTGAAAAGTATCATTTGTTTTTGAAGCCACACCCTCTACAACATAAGATTGAATTTTTATGTCAAAGTCCTCTTTTAAACTAGAAAGTGTTTGTAGTAAATCTTTTCCATTTAAGACTTCTAAAAGTAATAAAGCAAAAAATTTACCCGTAGTTAAAGCTTCATAACTATTATGAGTTACTTGAATAAAATTACTAACATTTTTCAAAAACTCATCTTTTGATGAAGAGACCAATAATAAAGGTGCAATTCTTCCAACAATTGATAAATCTGTAGAATTTGAACCTGTTGGGAATGCTTCATTTTGGATATTTTCTAAAGTATTTTTTGTAGCTGAATCGATATAACCTTCATATATATCAACTTTAGCTTTCCAAAATTTAATATATTCATTTACATCAAACTCTTTTTTATCTTGCAAAAATTGATATAACCATAATAATTGGTCTCCATAATGAGTAAACTCTCCAGCAACTTTCCCTTTATGCCAAATTGCTTGAGGAGTGTTTAACTCTTCCCAATTAATCTGCAAAGTTTGAAGTTTTTTCTCATCATAAATCCAATGAGCCCCTAAAGAATAAGCATCAGCTACCAAAACGCTTAAAATTATCTCTTTTATTTTTTTTTCATTTGTCATTGTTTTCCCCTATTTTTTATTTGAAGGTTTTTCTATTTCGTATCCAAATTCTATACTCTTTGTCTCATTAGGTTTTAACTCAAAATCATAATATATTTTACCATTTTTATCAAGTTTAGTATATTTTGTATCACCTAAAACTTTTACTTTTATATCTTCATGTTTTGATACAGGTACCCTTTCTAGAAGTGTGATTTTTTCTGTAGATTTACCACTATTTTTAATCTTATATTTCCATATTTTTTCAGTTTTTAATTTATTTAAACTAAAAAATGGTTCCTCTTTCATATCTTTGATTATCTCTTTTTCTATATTGATAAAACTGTTTGTCCCAAAATAGATACTATTTTTTTCATCTTTTTTAATTTGCTCTATATTATTTTTTCCTATAAAAACACCATCTAAATAAATATTTGCAAAAATACTTTCAAATATTTTATCACTTGTAAATTCAACTTTATAAAAAGCATTTGAACTTGAATATCCATCTATTTCTAAACTATCTTTTGCATCAAACTCTTCAGAAAAAACTTCTATTTTTGTTTTTTTTGCCAATTCCAAATTTACATTTGAAATTTTTGTAACAGCTTTTGTAGTTAATTCTAAATATTCACTTACTGGTGCTTCCATAACTTTTGCTTTAATCAAAGATGCTCTTTCCATCACCATATCAGCTCTTAGTGGAATTGGTCTTTGATTTTCAATATCTAAATATAGTGGTATAAATCTGTATGGTTTTATAATGTCATAATAATTACTTGTATAAAGATTTAATACAATATCTTTTAGATTTACTCCTGTAGTTTGAGTAATATATAAGTTATTTTTTAATTGAAGCTTTTTATTATTACTATCATAACTTATATCAGAAGACTTATCTATTTTGAACAATTTAGTAGGGTATGATATAACAACATTATCTGTATTTTTACATATTACATTGTAATCTAATCTTGTAAAACTACTGTTTGAACTACTATTTTGTAAATCAATCAACTCTTTTTTGTATTCATCAATTTTTTTATTTAAAGAATATATCTCATCATAACTTTTTGATACAGAATCTAAAACAAAACTACTGCTTTGTTTTAAAATATCAATATTTTCAATATTCTGAATTTTTAAATTTTCAAGATATTTAATATTTACCTCATTTGCTTTTTTCTTATTTTCTAGTTGTGAGATTTTTTCTTCTAATTGTGATATAAGATTATCTAACTCATTTTTTTTTAAATCAATTGTAGTAAAATCTATATTTTTGATTTGACAACTTTTATCCATATCAAATTTAATATCTTCTAATCTAATTTCACCTATTAAATCAACACTATTTTTATCTAAACTCAACTCTTGATTTAAAACTATTTTGTTTTTATAAATATCTACACTTTTGATTTGTGTATTTCCATAAACTAAAGAACCAAAAATAGTACCTACTATTAGTAGTTTTTTTATGTGATTAAATTTTTTCATTATTACATCCAATTTTTATAATTAGAGAAAGAAGGGTATTGTGTTTTAAACTCTTCTTCATCAAAAGAAAAACTAAATGAATCTATATATTCATTTAGCAACTCATATGCTTCTTGCAACTCTTGAAATTTTTCATGAGAACCTTCTGGCATATCGGGATGATATTTTTTTGATAATTTCAAATATTTTTTCTTCAAATCTTGCTTTGATGTTCGAATAAGTATACCAAAAAGATCAACAGCTTTTTCAAATTTATCATAGTCCATAATTATTCCTAATTTATCAATAGTTTATATTGTACTAAATCATATTTAATTTCAAATAAATTTTTTTTCTACTATGATAGATTTATACTTATTAATATTATTTATCTTATAAAATAAACCTTAAAAAATAATAATAAAAAAAATATATAAAAATTTATAAATATTGAGACGATTGTGAGACACTTTTTTGATATATTACTGCCATGAGAATTTTAGTGTATGACAATAATAAAAAAGATTTCGAATCAATCTATCAAATGATAAAGCTTTTACCTATTCAAACTGTAGTTGATGTGGTTACAAACTACGAAGACTCTATTAATATGTATAAAAAATTTGAATATAAAAAGGTTTTTATCAATTTTATAGATGAAAGTGGAAAAAACTTTGAAAAACATATAGTAAAAACTAATCCTAAACAAAAGTTAATTCTATTAAAAGATGATTATGATTGTATATTAAATCATAGTTGTGAAGAGTGCCAAAAACATTTTGATAAATATTTAGTAATAAAACCTATGCATATATCACAGCTTCCTAAAATCATAAATGGTAGTTTTGAATGTGAAGGATTTAGTAAAACTCTATTTGAATATAATATTGAAAAAATATATAAAAAAGTACTTCATAAATACCCTACTATAATATTTGATAAAGAAAATTTAAAATTTTCATTTGATAATATTCCAAATGCATTTGTAGTTGAACTATTTATAGAACTAACTACACTATTAACAAATCACAATATCGAATATAGAATTTATGAAAATAAATCTATATTTATTCTTACATCACAAACTGATAATATAGACTAAAAAAATATAAAAGCAATAATTTAAAATAAAATACTATAATACACATTTTAATTTTAAGGAATAAAAATATGGCACAACTTATATCAAGCCTTATAAAATGGGCTATTTTTTTTGGTATTTTATATTTAATATTTACTAATTTTGGAACATTTTTAATTATACTATTTACTCTAATTGCTTTAGGTTATTTTGCATTTTATCAATTTAAAAAGAAATTACAACAAACTCAAGGATCAACTTTTAAATTTACTTTCAACGGTCAAGAGTTTTCTAACCATGGAGGTTCAAACTTCAATTTTAATGAATTTGAACAAAGATTTAGAAACAGTAACTTTAATGGAAATTTTCATTCAAATGCTCCATATAGTGAACTACAAAGTGCAAAAGAGTTTTTTGGTTTTACCCACGAACCAACACGAGATGAAATAAAAAAAAGATATAAAGAATTAGCAAAAAAATATCATCCTGATATAAACGATCAAGATGATACCTTGATGCAACAGCTAAATCACTACAAAGATATCTTACTAAAAGCATACACAACATAAAATGTTTTTAAACAACTTAAATAAATTTTTTTTATTTATAACAATACTAGGAACTATTTTATTTATATATCTACTAATAGATAATTATAAATTCAATAATTCCAAACTAAATGATGAGATATTACATAAAATAAAACAAAAACAATTTTATTTAGAAAATTTAACTTACAAAAAATTTGGTATCTCTAAAAAATTTCCAATTATTATTTCAGATAAACTACCCTCAAGATTGTTTGGAGCAGCTGTTTTTACAAATGACCAAAAAATAATAATATATCTAAATAAAAAACGTTTTAAAGAGAGTGTAGAGTATATGATAGAGGATGTTTTACCACATGAATATGCTCATGCTTTAATGTTTTATACAAACAACTTCACAGAAGAAAATGCAGGTCACTCAAAAAAATGGCAAAAAATTTGTAAAGCACTTGATGGACTTAGATGTGATAGATTTGTAAATCACAACGATGTTATAATTGGGAAAACAAACTTTTTTGATTAATTAATCAATTTTTTACTACCAACTTATTTTCTATTTTGTTAAAATGATAAAAAGGATTAAATATGAAGATGATTTTTAAAACATTGATGGTTTTTATTTTTTTATCATCAACTATCTATGCAAAGGAGCAGACTATGAGTATCTATGATTTTACTGTTAAGACAATAGATTCAAAAGAGATATCTTTATCAAAATATAAAGGGAAAGTACTTTTGATAGTAAATGTAGCTAGCAAATGTGGCTTTACAGACCAATATGAAGGTTTAGAAAAACTCTTTGATAAATACAAAAATCAAGATTTCATGATATTAGGATTTCCTTCAAATCAATTTGCAAACCAAGAACCAGGAACAAATGAAGAGATTAAACAGTTTTGTAGATTAACTTATGGAGTTGAGTTTGATATGTTTGCAAAAGTTGATGTAAATGGAGAAAATGAAATTCCCTTATATACATATTTGAAAAAACAAGCAGGCGGAATATTAGGTACTGAAAGCATAAAATGGAACTTTACAAAGTTTTTAATAGACAAAAATGGAAATGTTGTTGAAAGATATGGTTCAATAACAAAACCAGAAGAGATTGAACCTAAAATAAAAGAATTGATAAATTTATAAAAAAGGCTCTTGTTTAAATTCATATTTATAATAATTTATTATACTTACGCAAATAATTTATTGGATAGATATGAAAATAACAAGAAACCTTTTTTTAATACTAAATTTAATCTTTTTAACAAACCTTTGTTCAAACACAAATACTCAAAACAATATAGAAAAAGAAAAACTACTTATAGGTTATTACGGTAGACCAAATACAAAATCATTAGGTATTTTAGGTCAAAGTGATATAGATGGTTTAGTTTCAAAAATGATCGATAAAAAAAATTATTTTGAAAAAGAACTTAACAATAAAGTTGAAATACAAATGGCATTTCATATAATTTATGGACTTGCTACTCCTGATCCAGGAAAACGAAACAATTATATGTTACGAATGTCAGAAAAATCTTTGATGCAATATATCAATAGAGCTCAAATTGAAGGATTTAAAGTAATTATTGATTTACAATTAGGAGCTAATACACCTGTTGAAGCATTACAAGGTGTTTTAAAATATCTAAAATATGACCATGTACATTTAGCTTTAGATCCCGAATTCAAAATTCCAAAACATAGACGTTATCCTCCAGGTAAATATATTGGTCATATATTTGCCCAAGATTTAAATGATGCACAAGAGTTAATTAGTAATTATCTAAGTGAACACAATCTTGGGAAAAAAGAGTTAATTGTACATATGTTCCATGATAGAATGTTACGAAATAAAGAAGATGTAAAAGTATATGATAATATAAAATTGATCTATAATATTGATGGTCATGGAGACCCTGCTGTAAAAATAAAAATATATAACCATTTATATACAGAAGATGAATTAGATATAGCAAAAAGTGGTTTTAAAATTTTTTACCATGCTGATACACATATCATGACACCAAAACAGATAATGGGTTGGGAAAAAGCTAGAGGTAGACAACTCTGGACTAAACCTTATTATATTAACTATCAATAAACCAACTATTTTTTAGTTGGTGTTTTTTGACTTAGAGAACTAAATTCTAGTAACTTTTCCTCAACTATATAATTTAAACTATTTTTAGTAAATTTGCCATTTATACCTCTTGTTCCAGCTTTAATATCCATAAGAAGTTTTATACCTTCGTCAACATGTTTTATTGCATATACTTTAAATTGACCACTTTTTACTGCACTTAAAACCTCTTCTTTTAACATCAAATTTTTGATATTTGAATGAGGAATAATCACATTAGCTTGAAAATCTTTCTCTTTTAGTTTACAAATATCAAAAAAACCTTCAATTTTTTCATTTACACCACCAATTGCTTGAACCTCTCCATTTTGATTTATCGAACCTGTAACTGCAAAATTTTGTTTGATTGGAATATTTGAAATTGAAGATAAAAGTGTATATAGTTCTGCTAAAGAAGCACTATCTCCATCAACTATACTATATGATTGTTCAAAAACCAAACTTGCACTTAAACTCATAGAAAAATCATGGGAATATTTTGAAGCTAAATATGCAGCTAATATCATCACCCCTTTTGAATGAATAGAACCACTTAAATCAACTTCTCTTTCGATATCTACTATCCCTTGTCTTCCAACTCTTGTTAAAGCTGAAATTTTTACAGGCATACTAAATACAAATCTTCCAAAATCCAATACAGAAAGACCATTTATCTGTCCAACTTTTTCTCCATTTGTATTTATTTGGATAATGCCATCATTTATTTGTTTATATACCTCATCTTTTATTCTTTGACTTCTATACTCTCTTTGTCTTAAAGCTTCTAAGATATCATCATTTTTTATATATTTTGAATTTCTTTGTTGTGCCATATAATTTGATTCTTGAAGTAAATCAGTTATTGCACTAAAATCAGTTGATAGATTATTTGAATCATCAACTAACCTTGAACTGAACTCTATTATACGACCTACTGCCTTTTTTGTAAGTGGTAATAGCTGATATTTTTTAACAAGTGTTGAAAGTATATTTGCATATAGCAACATATTTTTTTCATCTCTTCGAGTTTTTTCTTCAAAATCTGCTTCTATTTTAAATAATCTTTTAAAATCATCATCATTTTCATATAAAAGATAATAGATAAAAGAGGAACCAATTAAAACAATCTTTGCATCTAGTTCTATACTTTCGGGACTTAAAGTTATAACACTTGTAAACCCCATTGATTCTTCTAAGGTTTCAAGATATATTTTTTTTGTAAGCAACATCCTTTTTAAACCTTCCCAAGCATATGGTTGAAATAACAAAGAGTTTGCATCTAAAACTAAATATCCTCCGTTTGCTTTGTGTAAAGAACCAGCCTTTAGAAGATTAAAATCTGTTGAGACTGTACCCATATGAGAAACATGTTCAATTCTTCCAAATAGGTTTGAATATGTAGGATTATGGTCATATATTATTGGAGCTGAATCAAGCTCACAATTGTCAACAAAAAGATTTACATTGTACATCTCATAGGAAGGAACAGTAGTTAGATTTTGAGTTAAAAGATTTTCAATGTTATTTCCAGTTTGAGGTAAATCATCACTAATAAAATCTTCAAAGTTATCCACAACATCTTCTTTTATTTTTTCTAGATAATTAGTTATTTTAGGAAATTCTTTATACTTTTTACTTAAAGGTTCAATTAGCTTTGATACTACTTCGTGAATATATTCATCATCTATTTTTTTCATTTTATCCATATATCTTTTTGCTATTTGTAACTCTAACTTTGCATTTTCATCAACTTTTTGTTTATAAAAGATTATCTTTTTTTCTAACTCTTCTCGTTCTTTAATATTCATATCTTGAAACTCTTCTGAACTTAGAGGTTTTCCATTTTTTAATGCAGAGATAGTAATTCCAACTGTAGTGTCATTAATAAATATATTCTCTTTTTTTGCTTCCTCTTTTAACTTATAAAAGATGATATTTTGTTCTTTTTTACTCTCCTCTTCCATCTCTTTTTTTATTTTTAGATACTCTTTTTCTTTAAAAGTCAATGGAATTTTTTCTTGAAAACTTTTTATTAACTCTTGTATATCTTTTTTAAATATTTTTCCCATTTTATTTGGCAATCTAATAACAATAGGTTTAGTATAGTCATCAAAATTGTTTACATAACACCAATCATCGGGAGCTTTTTCATTTTCACTTTTTTCTTTTAAAAGTTTATCAACTAAAGTATGTCTACCTGTACCACTATCTCCCATAACAAAAAGATTATATCCTTCATATTTTATATCAAGTGCTGTATTTATAGCTTTGTAGGCTCTTTCTTGACCTAAAAAACTAAGTTTTGAATCTATTTGATTTGTATTTGAAAAATTAAAAATAGAAGTATCACATTTATTATATAACTGTTTTGTTTTTAATAGTTCTACCATAATAAGCTCCTTTTAGAGGACTTTACATCTAAAATAATTATAACAATATTTACTTCAAAAAAAATTATCTATTTTCTAATAGGTAAAAATATTTAAAATTATTATATATTGATTTTGTATATTTTTGATTAAATATCATATTTTTCTAATTAAATATATTATTTTATAATATTAAAGTTGTTACAATAAATATAATAAACTCGAAGGGCAATATATGAAATACCTACTTTTATTATTGGGACTAGCAACTTTTGTTTTTGCAGAAGGACCTATTGAAAGATTTTACAAAGAAAAATTTCAAGGACTTGAAGATAATAAAGCACTTGCAATAGCTATAGACTCTGAAAATGGAAAATGGACTATAGGATGGTCTTATAATGCAGCTAGTAAAGCATCTGCAAAAAAAACAGCACTAAGACACTGCGAAAAAAGTGCAAAAAAAAATAAGATTTTCAAACAATGTACGATTTATGCAGTAAATAATAGAAAATATAACCAATAACATTTTAGTATAATAAAGGATTATCATGAAATATATATTAGCAATTTTATTCTTACTAGGTACTCTTTTTGCAAGAGATATGTCACCTATAAAAGATTATTATGAAAGCAAATACAAAGATTATAAAATTGATAAGTCATTTGCAGCTGTTTACAATGAAGAAACTGGTGACTGGATAATTGGAGTGGCTTATCATGCAACAAATAAGGCCATTGCAAAAAGAATGGCAATAAAAAAGTGTAAAGAAGCTGCCAAAAAATATAATTTAGAGACTGGATGTAAAACTTACGCCTTAAATAGAATTAAATATTTCTAATATATTTATAAAATTGAGCAATTATAGATAGGTTTAAAAAAGCTTTTTTAGATATAATTGCTCAATGACTTTAGAAGAAAAACTACAACAACTTCCAGTAGACTCTGGCGTATATCAATATTTTGATGAAAATGGAAAACTTTTATATATAGGAAAAGCAAAAGTACTTAAAAACAGGGTTAAATCTTATTTTAAATTTACTCCAAAACTTTTACCTGCTGATAAACTAAGTCCCAGAATTTATAAGATGATAACAGAAGTTAAATCTTGTGAGTGGATTGTTGTACCAAATGAGCATGATGCTTTAATTTTGGAAAATTCTTTAATAAAACAGCTAAAACCAAAATACAATATTTTACTTCGTGATGACAAAACATATCCATATATTTATATAAATTTCAATGAAGATTTTCCAAGATTAGAGATAACTAGAAGAGTTTTAAAAGATAAAAATGTGAAATATTTTGGTCCCTATTCTACAGGTGCTAGGGATATGTTAGATTCTATATACGAAATAGTTCCACTAGTACAAAAAAAATCTTGCATTAAAGGAAAAGAAGCTTGTCTTTTTTATCAAATAAAAAAGTGTCTAGCGCCATGTGAAGGCAAGATATCAAAAGAAGATTACTCTAAACTTATAGATGATGCTTTGGCATATATTTATAATAAAAATAAACTTATTTCAAAACTAACTAGTAAGATGGAAGAGTTAAGCCAAGAGTTTAGATTTGAAGAAGCCATGAAAATACGAGATAGAATAAAAACTATTGAAAAATCACAAATACAAACTGGTATGGATTTAGCGACAAATGAAAACCTTGATTTGTTTGCAATAAAAGCTTCAAATGATAAAGCTGTAATAGTTAGAATGTTCTTTAGAGAGGGTAAATTAGCATCTAGTAATCATGACTACATCAAAAAGAATAGTTCAGATATAAATATTGACCTAAATGAAGCCTATGAAAGAACAATTGTAAACTACTATGACAATGAGCTTCCTGTTTTACCAAATGAAATCTTAATAGCTCAGGATATAGATGAAAAAGATGAGTTAGAAGAGTTTATAAAAGAAAAATTCAATAAAAAAATACCAATAACAAATCCTAAAAGAGGAAAGAAAAAAGAGATTATTGAAATAGCTCTAAACAATTGTGAAGAACTTTTAAGATTAAGTTCAACTACAAAAGTATTAACTGTTTATGATGAATTAAAAGAGCTGTTTGGTTTAGAAAAAACACCTACAAGATTTGAGTGCTTTGACAATTCACATATGATGGGGCAAGCCACAGTTGGTGCAATGGTAACTTGGGAAGAATCATTTGTAAAAAGTGATTACAGACACTATAATCTTGATTCAAAAGATGAATACTCTCAAATGAGAGAGATGTTATTTAAAAGAGTAGAAAGTTTTGAAAAAAATCCAGCTCCTGATATGTGGGTAATTGATGGGGGAGAGACTTTACTAAAATTAGCTATAGATATTAGAAACTCTGTTGGAGTAAATCTGGATATTATTGCTATTGCAAAAGAGAAACTTGACTTTAAAGCTCATAGGGCAAAAGGTAGTGCTAAAGATATAATACATTTTGAAAAAGATGGAACAATTGAAAGAGTAGATTTGCTTACAAGTGATAAAAGACTTCAATTTGTACAAAGACTTAGAGATGAAGCGCACAGATTTGCAATAACATTTCATAAAAAACAAAAAAGAAAAGAGGATACTCAAATCTCCTTATTACAAATAAAAGGTATAGGTGAAGCAAAACTAAAAAAACTTCTTTTATATTTTGGAACTTTTGAAAAAATTAAAAATTCAAACTTAGAAGAATTGAAAGAGATTTTAAACGAAAAAGATGCTATGCTTATAATTAATTATTTTAAATCTCTTGAAGGTTAAATCCTTGGCATATATTGTATTAAATAAATCAAACTATTTTCATAATCTTTCAATGATTTCAAAAAAAGCTGGCTCAATTGATAAAATTGCAGTTGTATTAAAAGACAATGCATATGGTCATGGACTTTTAGAGATGGCAAGTATGGCAAAAGAGTTTGGAATAAAATGGGCAGTTGTGAGAACATGTGAAGAAGCAAAAAAAATTGAGACAATTTTCGAGCAAATCTTAATTTTAGCTGACACTAAAAGTGAGAGTTATTCACATACTTTTCACATCGTAATAAATTGTCTTGAAGATATCCAAAGGTTACCCGAAAATACGAATGTTCACATAAAAGTTGATACGGGAATGCATAGAAATGGTATCCAAATAGATTCTCTGGAAGAGGCTATTCTAGGGCTTTGTAATAGAAAATTGAACTTAACAGGTGTTATGACCCATTATAGATGTGCTGATGAACTTAGTTGTGACTTCTTTTGGCAAAGAAATAATTTTATTCAAGTAAAAAATGAAGTAAAAAGAATATGTGAAAAACTTTTTTTATCTATTCCTAAGTTTCATTCTGCTAACTCTTCCGCTTTATTTAGATTTAAGAATTACGATGATGATTTAGCAAGAGTAGGTATAGCTCAATATGGATATCTAGAAACTCATCCAAGTTTTGATAACCCAACTTTAAAACCTGTATTATCACTTTGGGGTAAAAAAATTGCTACAAGAGAACTCAAAAAAAATCAAAGAGTTGGATATGGTGCAATGTACACAGCAAAAGAAAATATGATTATTTCTACGTATGATGTTGGATATGGAGATGGTTTTTTTAGATTAAATGGTATAGATAAATGTGAAACTCCTAAAGGATATGAAATACTTGGTCGTGTTTCAATGGATTGTTTATCAATCAATTGTGATGATGAAGATGTTTGTATATATAATGATGTAACTAAACTTGCGAAAATTCACAATACAATTACCTATGAAATAACAACTTCTCTTAATCCAAATATACCAAAAGTGATTAAATCGTGAGACTTCTTGTCTTATTAACAATCACAATTAATTTAACTTTTGCACTTAGTTTTAATGAAGCTAAAAATATTGAAAATTCTCAAGGAGTATTAGCTGCATTAAATAGTTATAGAGCATTAGCTGATCAAAATGATACTGAAGCGATATTTAGACTTGCCATGATTTATGCAAATGGTAAAGAGATTGAACAAAGTCTATCAACATCAAAAGATTATTTAGAAAAAGGTAGTCAATTAAAACACAATAAATCTACTTATTATCTTGGAAAACTTTATTTATCTAAAAAATCTCCTTACTACAATATAAAAAAAGCATTTAACACTTTTTTAGAAGCAGCTAACAGAAACTATGCTCCTGCACAAAATATGATAGGACAATTTTTATTAACAGGAACTGTTATTGATACAGATTATAAAAAAGCAGTATCTTATTTTGAAAAAGCATCACAACAAGGAGATATAAATGCACACTGCAATCTTGCATTTATGTATGCAAGTGGAAAAGGAGTATTCCCAAATTTTGGAAGAGCTCATCAGTTTGCTAAAGTTGGTCTTGAAAAGAAAAATAAAAGATGCAAGAAAGTTTGGGAAGATTATAATTTATCAAAATATGATAAAGATAAGGGTTGGAAGTTTAACTTCTATACCAAACCCTCTGAATAATTAATCTTCGTCAAAACCTTTTGGTCCTTTATAATCATAATCATCATCTTCGAAATCATAGTCATCACCATAATTATCATAATCATCATAATCAATAGTAAAGATTTTTGGATATCCTAATTTTACTAATTCTCTATCAATATTCTCTTCAGAGACCCTATTTTTTACTCTTTCAATAATTGTCTTGATATCTTCTTCTTTTACGTCGTTATATCTTAACTCATAAATTATTGATTCCACTTTTTACTTTCCTTTTTTAACTTGTATTATTGAATCTGTCAATCTTGCCATTTTGTATATAGATATTTTTAAAGTTAATTGCGATAACTGACTCATAGTGATATTATTACTTATCATTAATTTTGCAGCTTCTTTATATTCTTGTTTAGTAACAATCAAGAATACAATATTTTCAATAACCTTTTTCAATCCTAAATTATCAGCCATAAATTAGCCTTTCAATTATAATCTACTAATTAGTAAATCAGCTAATGTAGTTACATCTTGTGTATCTAATCTTCCTGTACGATTAACTACATCTTGAAATGATAAATTGTTATTTTTGATTGTTTCGAATGCCTTTTCAAAATTACGTTCATTTTTTATGTAACAAACGATTTGATGTACAATTTTATAAATTGGCTCTTCAACTTTATAGTTAGTATCAAACTCTAAATTATATATATACTCTGACATTTCTTTTTAGGTAGAAAATATTATCTATATACGTCACTTTAACTAAACCCTAAGTTTAATTTGTTAGTATAACGCACTCATACTATGAGTACACCAATTTCTGAAAACTTCTTAAACTGCACGGCCAAATGCTTTGATGGGTTTTCAGAAAACTTCTCACTTCTATTTTTGTTTTCAAACATAATTATAATCTATAAAAAAAAGAAAAATGCTAAAATAAAACTTAAAATAAATTTTGGATTTAAGAAAATCGTATTTTAGGCATTTTTAGTATTAAAAAAATTTTATTTAGTAAAAAAATTTTTGCTTTTTTTAAAAAAAATTATTAAAATATTCTATTTTTTTTATATAATGAGATATTTATTGGAGAAAACTACAATGAAAAATAAAAAAATTGTTGGAAGAAAAGAGATAATTACAATTTTAGATTTAGATTTAGTCGATTTAGATGCTAAAGTAGATACAGGTGCAGATTCAAATGCCTTACATTGTGATGATATCGAAGTATTTGATAATGAAGTAGAGTTTACACTTTTAGATGAAGTTCATCCTTCCTATCATGGGAAAAGATTAAGACTGCCTTTATATAAATTAAAAAAAGTGAAAAGTTCAAATGGTCAAGTTCAATTAAGACCATCAATAAAAGTTACGGTAGAATTTATGGGAAAAAAATATAAAAGTGTTATCTCTCTAACAAATAGAGCAGATATGAAATTTCCTATGTTAATTGGAAGACATTTTTTAGATGATAAATTTTTAGTAGATGTATCAAAAGAGTATTTAAGCAAACAAATTTAAGGAATAAAATGAGAGTATATATACTATCAAGAAATGAAACACTGTATTCAACTTCAAGATTAGTTGAAGCAGGAACTCAAAGAGGATGGGAAGTTAGAGTTATTGATTATTTAAAATGTAGTATTGAGATAATGAAAGGTGAATTAAAAATAAACTATTTAGGGAAAGAACTTCCTAAACCAGATGCTATTATTCCAAGAATTGGTGCAAGTAGAACTTTTTATGGTACTGCTATGGTTAGACACTTTGAGATGATGGATGTGTTTACTGTAACAGGAAGTTTAGCTATAAAAAGAAGTAGAGATAAATTAAGAAGTTTGCAAATATTATCAAAAAATGGTGTAGATATGCCAAAAACTGTTTTTGCTTCAAATAAATCTAGTGCGAAAGATGTTATTGCCCTAAGTGGTGGTACACCACTAGTTTTAAAAATTTTAGAAGGTACACAAGGTGTTGGTGTAGTTTTAGTTGAAACACTTAAAGCAGCAAAATCAGTACTAGATGCTTTTTATGGAATGGATGTTAATTTACTTGTACAAGAGTTTATTGAAGAAGCTGGTGGAGCAGATATTAGAGTATTTATAGTAGATGGAGAAGTTGTAGGAGCTATGAAAAGACAAGGTGCTGAAGGTGATTTTAGATCAAACCTACACCAAGGTGGAACAGCAGTTGCTCATAAACTTACAAGAAAAGAAAAAAGCACAGCACTAGCTGCAGCAAAAGCAATGGGTCTTGGAGTTTGTGGAGTTGATATGATTCCATCTTCAAGAGGACCTCTTGTTATGGAAGTAAATTCAAGCCCTGGATTAGAGGGAATTGAAAAATCTACAAAAAAAGATATAGCAGGAAAAATCATGGATTTTATTGCAAAAAATGTTACACCAATTGATGATTCACCAAAACCTAAAAGAAGAAGAATAAAAAAAGATAATATAGGAGCATAAAATTTGGCAGATAGTGATAAGTTTACTCTAGCAGGAGTTGAGATTGAAAAAGGAAGTACTACCGTAGTCAATATTGAACTACCTAAACTATATCAAACACCTACAAATTTACCCATAAGAGTTATAAGAGGGAAAAGAAAAGGACCTACTATTTTTATAAGTGCCGCCATTCATGGTGATGAATTAAATGGTATAGAGATTATTAGAAGGTTTAGAAAATTAAATATATTAAAAAGAGTAAAAGGAACAATAATCCTAATACCTATAGTAAATATCTATGGAGTAATGACTCTTTCAAGATATATGCCAGATAGAAGAGATTTGAATAGATCTTTTCCTGGTACAAAAAGAGGTTCACTAGCTAGTCGTGTTGCAAAAATATTTTATGATGAAATAGTTTCAAAATGTGATTTTGGAATTGATTTACATACAGCTTCAATACATAAATCAAATTTACCACAAATTAGAGCAAATATAAAAGATGATTTTACGTTTAACCTTGCAAAAGCCTTTGAAGCACCAGTTGTATTGCACTCAGAGTTAAGGGATGGTTCTTTAAGACAAATAGCTCAAGAGAGTAATATTCCTATTTTACTTTATGAAGCAGGTGAAGCTTTAAGATTTGATGAAACCTCTATTAGAATTGGAGTTAAAGGGATTGTAAATGTCTTAAGAGAATTAAATATGATTCCAAAAACAACTGTAAAAAGAAGAAGACTACCAATCATCACAAGAACAAGTCAATGGATAAGAGCTACAGAAAGTGGTATATTAAGAACAATAAAAGCTTTAGGAGATACTGTACATGAAGGTGAGATTATTGCTTTTATAGATGAACCATTAGATGATGAAGTTTTTGAAATCAAATCTCCTTTTGATGGGATAATTATAGGAAAATCAGAAATCCCTTTAGTGCAAGAAGGGGATGCAATCTTTCATATAGCAAGGTTTAAAAATCTTGAAACTGCTGAGAATAAAATAGAGTATTTTAGTGAAGATGCTATTGAAGAGAGTGAATTTGTAGAATTGAATTTGGAAGAGACTATAGAATAATAATAAATAAGAGAATTTTAAAATTTATTATGATACAATTTATTATTTAATTATAAAGGTTATTCATGAAAAAAATATCATTATTAAGTTTTGTTATTTTAATTTTATTTACAGGTTGTACACTAAAAGAAAAAATGACTACACAAAATAGTATTATGGATGCAAGTAGTAAAACAGCAACTGAACTATCTACATTAGAAGATTTTAATTTCTTAAAAGGTTTATTTGGGGATAGTTTTAATGCATTTAATAAAATAAGAAAACCTCACAATACTAAAACAATAATTGTTACAACTTTTGTCTCTGTTGATAATTTAGATCAAACATCAAATTTTGGAAGATTATTTTCTGATACTATGATTACTGAACTAAAAAGAAATAATTGGAAAGTTATAGATCTAAGAGGTAAACAAATTTATGGAATAAATAATCAAGGTATATTTTTTCTTGATAAAAATTTTTTATCTACATATCCTAAGAATTCATACATCCTAGTTGGTACTTATGCACAATATAAAAAAGGCTTAATAACTAATATGAGACTTTTAGATATTGATTCAAAAGAGGTTATCTCAGCTTCAAATGTTTTCATTGATGATTTAAGTTCTGTAAATCTTGCAAAAAATGATAAATGCAAAAATATTTCTTGTAAAAAAGAGTTAAAAGAAAGTTCTGAATTCATTATGACAATTATAAAAGATGACTGTGATGATGCAAGTAAATGCGAGGATTAAAAATGAATAAACTATATAATATCCTTACAATTGTACTTTTATCAATTTTATTTTCAGGTTGTAGTAACTTAAATCAGAAGGTTGAAAGTTCAGTAGAAAACAATCAACAGATTAATTATAAAAAATACTATAAAGTATATAATGGTTTTAATTTTGATACTGAATATGAAGCAATGATTAATTATAAATTATTAACTAATGATGCAGTAAAAGAAATTTTTAAAAATAATAAAGAAATTCCTGAAAAAATCATTGTTACTGATTTTGTTGATATTTCTTCTTTGAAAAACAACTCAAAAATTGGTTATATTCTATCTAATTCAATAAAAGATTCTTTAATTAATATATATAATGCAAATGTAATTGAATCAGAAGTATCAAAATACTTTAAACTATCTGGAAATGGATTAAGACTACTTACTAGAGATGTGAATAAAGTGAAAACATTAAATTATAATGTTGAAAATGCAGTTGTTGGTACTTATACTTATACAGAACATGAACTAATTGTATTTATAAAATTAATAAATTTAAAAACAGGTATTATAAAAGGTTCATTTACAACATCAGTACTTATCGGTAAAAGTTTAAAAGACTAATTCTATTAAAATACTTTGAGATAATCTCTCAAAGTATCAATTTATTATCTTTTACAACATATAAGGCTTTACTATATACTCATAAATAGAAAAGAAAACCTCTATAACAATTAACCAAATAATAATCCACTCTAAAAACTCACTAGATTTTTGATTTACTCTGTCTGTTGCAAACTCTACAGATTCTTTTAGATATGACATTTTGTATTCGATTACTTCAAATCTTGATTTTAAATCTAATTGAAAAGCCAATTGGTTATATAAAGATTCTAGTTGTATATCATCCCAAATAATATCTGGTTTATCAAGTAAATATAGTTTATTTAAAATATGAAATCTCTCTTTTGCAATACTACTTGCAAATTTCATTAAGTCTGCTCTATCTTTTATTTTTAGTTTTTCTATTTTTTCATATAACATTTTACTTTCAAGCATCTTTTTTTCCAAAGATTTTTCACTTATTTCTAAACCAACACTTTGAGAAAGTGCTAAAGATATAATTGAAGCAATTGATTTATTAAACTTGTTGTATCTAATTGTATTTTCATCTATCAAAGGTTTATCACACATTTCAGATATTACCATTGGATAATCTTGATTTATCAATGCTGTTTTATAACTATGTGATTCTTCTATATCAAGTCTTGCCAAAAATGATTTAATCTCTTCATGTGTAAAATTACAAAAAGTTATTACCTCAAAAGTTGTTGCAAAAATATATTTATCGTTTGTAATCTCCCCTACCAATGAGTTTTCAATTTTACTTAAAATTAATCCAGGAAACTCCTTCTCTAAATCATTTTTAGTTATCTCATTTGGAATTTGAACCGACACAAAAAGAATATTTTCCATTTTAAACCTTTATAATAAAATCAAAGTAGCTAAACCTAAAAAACTAAAAAAACCTACCACATCAGTTACTGTTGTTAATATTACAGTTGAACCAATTGCAGGGTCTATATCAAATTTTTCTAATAAAATTGGAATAACTGCACCAAAAAAACCTGCACTTAAAAGATTTATCACCATAGATAAGGCTATAACTAAACCTAGAAGTGGTATTTTAAACCATAAAAAAGCGATAACACCTATTACAAAAGCAAATAAAAAACCATTGACTAAAGAGATTATAACCTCTTTTGAGATAGTCTTTTTTGCATCTGTATAACTAATCTCACCTAAAGCCATTTGTCTAACTGTTACTGTTAAAGTTTGTGTTCCAGCATTTCCACCCATTGAAGCAACAATCGGCATTAAAACTGCAAGTGCTACCAAAGACTGAATAGTTGCATCAAAAAGTCCAATCACAATTGAAGCTAAAATTGCAGTAACTAAATTTATTCCTAACCAAAATGCCCTATTTCTTCCAATTAAATATATGCTCTCTTCTTGCTCAGCATCATCACTAACCCCAGCAAGTGAATAAAGTTGTTTCGTATCTTGTTGTTGAATAATATCATGGATATCATCATGTGTTATCCGTCCTAATAATTTATTATTTTCATCAACTATTGCCAAAGCACTTAAGTTATAATTTGTAAACATCTCTACAACTTCTGAAATATCACATTTATGATCACACTCATAAGTTTTTATTTTTTCACTTGGAATATCGCTAAATTTTAAATCCCTTTCAAAAACTATAAGTTCTTCTAAACCTATAGTTCCTATAAACTTCCCTTCACTATCAACTAAATAAGCATGAAAAATATTATCTAATTCATCTTCATCTTTAAGTTTTTTAAGTCTTTTTAAAGCTATTCCTATTTGCTCATTTAAAGAAGCACTAAAAAGCTCATTTTGCATATACGCACCAGCTTCTTCATCATCATATGAGTTAAGCTTTTCAATAATCTCTTTATCTTCTTCATCAAGTTTTTCTAAAACTGCTTGTGCAACATCTTCATCTTTTTGTGCAATATTGTAAATCAACATCGAAGCATCATCACTATCCATCATAGATGTAATGTTTGCAATTTTTTTATCACTAATTACCTCAGCTATCTCCTCTTGGATATAGTTAGGCATCTCACAAAGAATTTCTGCAAAAAGTTCACTTGGAATCTTTCTACAAATATATTCATACTCTTCGTGATTTAAATCTCTTAATTTTTCTAATTGCTCTGCTAAATCATAAGGGTGGAGTTCAAAGTGTTCATTTTTATAATCCTCTATAGCTTGTAATAAAAAATTTTTTATCTCTTCATAAGTTTTTAATTCTTCCATATTAAATCCATTTATATTTTTTTAATAAATAAAATTGTAATCCAACTATACCTGATAATATAACAACAAAAATCAAAAATGAATCTTTATTTTCAGCTCCTGGTATTCCGCCAACATTAATCCCTAATAATCCTGTTAAAAATCCCAATGGTAAAAATATGGCTGATATTATTGAAAGTACGTACATTCTTTGGTTCATCTGCTCACTAATTTTATTTAATAACTCTTCTTGAATTAAAGATACTTTATCATTTATTGAATCAAGTTCTTCTATATATCTTATTAGTTGGTCAGTAATCTCTCTTAGTTGAATTCTATCATATTCATTTATCCATGAGATTTTATCATGGAATAATTTATACATAGCTTCTTTTTGAGGTGCTAAATATCTTCTCAAACTAATAGATTCTCTTCTAATTTTTGATATTTGTGTTCTTAATTGTATATTATCAGAATCTAAAATCATCTCTTCAATTTCACTAGCTCTATCTTCAAAAGATTCAATTGTTCCTTCCATTCTTGAAGTTAATCTATCTGTTAAACAAATTATAAATTCAGCACTACTAATAGGTCCTTTATTTTTTTCAAACATCTGCAAAATATCTTTTACAGATAACAAATCTCTTTTTTTAGTACTTATAATTATATCTTCACTTATGAAAAGTCTTATAGATATCATATCTTCTGGATCAGAATTTGGATTTAAATTTACCCCTCTTAAAGCTAAAAGAATAGTATTATCTAAAATTGTAGTTCTAGGTCTTGTTTCTTGCGTAAGTAAAGCTTCGATTGCTATATCATCTATACCACTATTGTTTGTTATCCATTCAATAGCTTCACTACTTGAATAATCAAAATGTACCCATAATAATCCCATACTTTTTTCATATTTTAATAACTGTTCATAAGTTATATGTTTTGCACCACCTTGTTTATCTATTATTACAGCATGTGCTAATCCACTTGGGTTCACTTTTTTTCCTTTTTTAATAAGTCTAAATTAGATTTATATTATAATCAAAAAACATAAAAACTTAAGGTTTAAAATGAGATTTATATTCTTTCTTCTTTTTATTTTTTCTTCTATTTATTGTGCTTCTATTGATACAAAGCTTTACGACAATAAACAAAATTCTGATTATTTAATAGAGATAGAAAAAACTATCCAAAAAGAGATAAAAAACAATGAAAAACCACAACAGATTTTAAAAGATGAATTAAAATATTTAAAAATTTTAAAAGAATCAAATTCAAAAATAGTAAAAATAGATAATTTTAAAAATGAAAAACTTACAAATTTAGATGTTGTATTTGAAGATATTATAAAAGCAATCAAGTTTTTAATACAATTGAACTATGAGTACCAACAAACAATTATTCTTTCTAAAAACGTTCAAGATAATTTATCCTTTTTAAAGAAAAAAATAGAGAATATATTAGAAATTGAAAAAGACAAACTCTTAATTTATCAACTTCAATTTGCATATTATAAAATAGAAAAAAACAATCTAGAAAAAAAAGAACTCTTATATGAAAATGAAAAAGAAGAGATTTATAAACAAATAAATACTGCCATATCAAATCTAAAAGTTATTGATGAAAGTTTAATCGATTCAAACCTTAAACAAAATGAATCAGAACTTGAACAAATTTTAGAAAAAAACAAATCTTTAGAAAATGACTTACAAATTCAAAAACTGCAAGAGAATTATCAAAAAATTGAGATTTTACAAAAAGAGTTAAATAAATCACAAATCTTATACCAAACACTTTTGATAGAAAATATATTTGATTTACTAAAAAAAGCTATTTTAAGTATCAAAGAAAAAGATGAAACTAAATATTTAAATATTTACAAAAAGATAAACAACAATCTTTCAATATTAAATAAAGAGAATAAAAAATATCTTTATATAGATAATATTTTAAAACAACTCTCTAAAAAAAGTTTTAATACTACAAAATTAGCTTTTGCCACAACTAGTACAAAAGTTGATTCTTTGTATGATTTAGTAAAATCTTTTTTAAATACAAATCTTTTTGTATTTAATGAACAAGCAATAACACCCCTTAGTATATTAAAAGCCTTATTACTTATAATATTAGGTATTTTTATAGGAAAATTATATAAAAAATGGCTTCTTAAAATATCTTCAAAATGGCCTAATATTAGTGATATGTCATTAAAAGTTACTTCTAATGTTGGTTTTTATCTTATAGTTTTTATAACTTTTATGATTGCAATTAGCAGTTTAGGAATAGATATGACATCTATTTCACTTATTGCTGGTGCTTTATCTATTGGTATTGGATTTGGTTTACAAACTGTAGTATCAAATTTTATAGCTGGTATTATTTTAATGTTTGAAAGAACAATTAGAATTGGTGATGTTATTGAAATAAGTGATGTTCTTAAAGGAACAGTTACAGATATTCGTGTTCGTTCTACTAGTATAAAAACTTTTGACAACATTGATATAGTTGTTCCAAACTCTTCATTTATTCAAAACAATGTAATAAACTGGACTTTAGAAGACAAATCAAGAAGATTACATGTACCTTTTGGTGTAGCATATGGAACAAAAATAGAAAGAGTAAAAGAACTAGTTTTAGAAGAGTTAAAAAATAGTGACTTAAAATATATTAGGGATGATAAAGATAAACAACCAGAGATAAGATTTGAAAACATGAATAGTAGTAGCGTTGATTTAGAACTTTTAGTTTATATAAGAATAAACGATAGAATTACACCAAACTCTCTTAAATCTGATTTTATGCTTCTAATTTACAATGCCTTATATAAACACAATATCGAAATACCATTTCCTCAATTGGATTTACATATAAAAAAAGCTACTAAGCCTAGTTTATAACAGCATCATGCCATTGAACTAGACTTAGTCTATATCCACTTTTTACCTCTAGTACCTCATGGGTAAAATATGGATTACTTAAAAAAACAACCATATCTCCAGCTTGGGGTTTTAGTTTTATATTCTCACCATTTTGATCATAAAGATAATTAAATATCAACTCTCCACCAGTAAAACAATTAACCGCTTCATCATCTTGACAAGTTGTTGTAAAAAGTACTGTTGTAAGTTTTCTATTGTTTGCAACACACTTAAAACCAATCAACTCATCATCTTTATATATCATACTTGAATCATCACTATGTGCTACATAAAAAGAACCTTTTGTATACTCCAAAACTTGTACTTTTGTTGCAGTTGTTAAAGCAAGGTTAAAATACTCTTCTATTTGATTTTGATGAAGTTTAAAAACTTTATCATATAATTTTTTATGACTTTTTTCAAGTTTATAGATTTTTGTTTTTCTTAAACTTCTATCAACTTCATTATCATAATTTTCTATTTTAACTTTTGCATCTATATAATCATCATCTTTTCTAATTGAGTTTGAAATTTCATCACATAACTCTTTATTAAAAAAGTTTTTGATTATTAAAAAAGGGTAATCAAAATATGGATTAGGTAGTAACTTTGTTTCTATTTCAAAGTCGTTTAAAAAACTATCACAATAAACAAAGTTACTAATCTGATCTAGTGCTTTTGCGCTCATTTAATCAACTGTTTATGTAAAGTTGCTAAATCCCCTAAAACCCATATATCACAAATTTTTCCATCTTTAAATCTAAAAAAAGATGCTCCGTTATATTTGATTCTATTATTAGTTGGTTCAAAATCAAATAGTTTACCTTTGTGAGTACCATTATAAACAGCTCTAACTGCAATTTTATCATCTTCACAAATCATCATTTCAACACCATGGTAAAGATTTGGTATACCTGTTAAAACATTATCCATATATGTTTCAAACTCTTTTTTACCTTTAGTTACAACATTTAGTGAACCATGAAAAGTAATCTCATCATCGAATAAAACATCAATATACTCTTTATTGTGTTTATTCCATAACTCTTCATAATATAATTTAACTAAATTTTTGTAGTTAGTAGTTTTCATCTCTTTCCTAATTTTTTTTATCAATATATAAATTTTTCAGCATAAATAATACTGATTTTATAGAATCAATTGAGGCAGTTTCCTCTATAGTATGATATCCTGTTGTTGGTATTTGTAATGTTGTACCTTGAATCATACCTTTTGATTCTTTTACTATTCTTCCCATCTCTGTACTTCCCAAAGTCATCAATGGAAGATTTTTTTGACTTAATATTTTATTCTTTTCTTGTATAAATACATCTTTACAAGAAAAAACAATATTATGTTTATGACAAAAGTTTTTTAAAACTTTTAAAAGTGGCGATCTAAACCTAGCATTTGCATCTCTATTTCTCAATACAATTTGTTGCATTCTTACCTCTTCATCAGTGTTATATGGACTTGTATCAAGTACTAACATCTCAGAAGTTGAAACCTTATTTTTTAAAAACCACTCATACATAAATCTCCAGCTTCTACCTGCTTCTTCTTGAGCAGTAAAAAAAGCTGTACCTTGATAACCATTTTGATAAAGATAAAGGATTATTGCTGCTGAAAGTACATTATCTAACTGAGCAGATATTAAATCGTTTTTTATCTCTAGTTTATCCACAAATGCTATTGGTGTTCCTGGCATAAGATGTTCTAAACCTTTTACTTTAAACATAAGGTTATTAATCTCTTTACACATATAAACATCATCTATCTCACCAATTCCAAGATAACTTCCTGAATATGGTTCATAAGCTTGTACACTTAAGTTTAAATATCTTGATAAAAATGTTTTATATATCTGTTCAGAAACAGAGTTCCCTTTTAATTCACCTCTATTTTTTGCTAAAAATGCTGCAAATTGAAACTCTTTTGGACCGGTACAAACAAGACCGTGCCTATCTATATGCGCACTTAAAATCCCTTTTGTAGGTTCACTTCCTTGTGCTACTAATAAACCATCATAGTATTGTGTTTTTATGTTTAACTCATCAAGTTCTCTTTTTAAACATAAAAAAAATGAGTGTTCATATCCAGTTACGCTTGGTATTCTAATTAACTGTTTCAAAGTATCTAAAAAATCACTAAATTTCTCTACCTCATCAATTAGCTTTTTTGATCTTTCAATACTTAGTTTTCTAAATTTCACCTCTTATATTACCTTTAAAAAACTTTTGTAGAATAAGGCAATAAATAATTATTTTTCTTGGTTTTCGTCTAAACTTTCTTCAACTTTTGTTTGACAAAGATAGTAATCTTTTTCACATAAAGAAACACACTCAGTAAAATCCATATTTTGATTCTCTTCACATTTTACTGAACATTGATCATAATTTTGTTCACAAAGTGCAAGTTTTTCTTCAATCGCATCGTTTGCAAACGTAGAAACTGCTACAAAAATAGCAGCAAAAAAGAATGATTTTAACATCTATACTCCCTAACATAGTAACTCAATATTACTAGTATAAATGTACTTAAAAAAGTACACCAAATTGAAACCAAAAAATTGCACGACCAAATGCTTTGATGGGGTTTCAAACACAAAACAGTTTTCCTTATTCTACTTGCGAAATTATAAACTAAAAAAACTAAAAAAAGCTGAAAATTTTCTTAAAATTATTTTGAAAAAATTAAGTGCCCATTTATTGGCACTTTTTAATATTTAATTTTTTCTAAACGAGGTCTTTTAATACAAATTTGATAGAATTTTTCTCTAAAAATTGAGTAAATTTTGAAAAATAAGTTTCTACCAAATTTTTATCATAAGTACATAGAGATATTACTACTAATCTTTTATCATCTAAAATCTTTGGCAATGATGAAAACTCAATGCTACTTGGCACAGTTTTCATAATATCAATTAAATCATTTTCACCACAATATGCAGTTAATGTAACTCTATATTTTTCTTCATTATTTTTTGAATAATGTCTATCTAATGCCTCAATAACCATTGATTGACTCATTGATGGAAATCCAGGTGTAAAGAAAAATCTATCTTCAAGATAAAAACCTGCTACATTGTTTACTACATTTTTAAGAAGTTTTGCACCAATTGGTAAATATGCCATATTTACTCTATGGGGATAAGCTTCTTTTTTAAACTGATTTTCTATTAATTTTTTTGCTTCCACATGAAACTGCATCTTTGAATCAGTAAATACTTTTGCAGCGATAGTTCTTGTATAATCATCAGGAGTTGCACCAATACCACCATAAGAAAACATAACAGAATTAGGATCAGATTTAATCAGATTAAATACATTTTCCATCAAATCAACATCATCTGCAATAACAAAAGAGCCTTTATGAGTCCATCCTCTTTTTAAAAGTTGCTCATTTAAAAAAGTAAAATGGGCATCTTTACGACGCCCATTTAATAATTCTGTTCCTATAATTACTGAATAAAAATTTGGTTTATCTATCATTTAAACTCTTGATTGAATAAATGAATCCATCTCGTCAACAATCTCTTTGATTGTTCTCTCTCCATCTATATTTTTTAATAAATTTTTAGATTTATAAAACTCTTGAATAATAGATAATGGCTCAGTATAAACATTCATTCTATTATTAAATACTGATTCATTATCATCAGTTCCTCTAGCTCTTCCTAATACTCTTTGTCTTGCAGTATCTTCTGATACCTCAACCTCAATAACATTTATTAACTCAACTTCTGATTCATTAACTAAATATTTGTCTAATTCATTCATCTGCTCAAAACTTCTAGGATATCCATCAATCACAACTATATCAGTAGGTGCTTTTTTTATAGCACTAACTATAGTCTCAATAGCAATATCAATTGGTACTATATTTCCAGCACTAATATACTTTTCAATAATCTCACCCCTTTTACTTCCACTTGCCACTTCAGATCTGAACATATCTCCAGTTGAATAATGAGTAATATTAATATGTTTTTCTGCAATTAATTCTGCATCAGTAGTTTTACCACTTCCTGGTGCCCCAATAATTAAAAATAGTTTTTTCATTTAAACCCTTGTAAAATTTAGAAGACCTAATTGTATCAAAATCTATATGAATTATTTATGTGATATTAAATGCTTTTTGAATACAATACTCAAAAACTTAAGGACAACTAGTTGTTCTATTTAGAGTTTGTTTCTTTAGCAATTTTTTATAAGTTGTATTAAAAGAGATTATTAATAAAAGGAAAATAACTATGAACTTAATGCTATTTGGTGCACCAGGAGCTGGTAAAGGAACTCAAGCAAAATTCTTGATTGAAAAATACAACATCCCACAAATTTCTACAGGAGATATCTTAAGAGCAGCAATCGCTGATAAAACAGATATGGGTATGGAAGCAAAAAAATTTATGGATGAAGGTAAATTAGTTCCTGATTCAACTATCATTGGTATTATCAAAGACAGACTAGCGGAAGATGACTGTAAAGAGGGATTTATTCTTGATGGTTTCCCAAGAACACTTGCTCAAGCAGAAGCTTTAAATGAATTAATGGCAACTATGCAAATTAGTTTAGATAAAGTTATTTCACTAAATGTTCCAGATGAATTAATTGTTGGAAGAATCACAGGAAGAAGGGTTTGTTCTAAATGTGGAGCATCTTTCCATGTTGAGTTTAATCCTTCAAAAGTTGAAGATGTTTGTGATTACTGTGGTGGTGAACTAATCATCAGAAAAGATGACAATGCAGAGACTGTAAAAAGTAGACTTGAAGCATATCATGCTCAAACTGCACCTTTAATAGACTTTTATACAAATATGGGTGTATTTATTGAACTTGATGGAACAAAAGATGTTTCAGAAGTTACAACAGATATGATTAACGCACTTTCTTAAAATAAATTCAATTCTAAAAAAGGGATAATTTTTTAATTATCCCTTTTTTTATTTATAAACTACAATCACATAAGTGAAGATATATTCCCTGTTTTATTTACTTTCAATAAACCATTTTTCATTGTTTGGTATAAAAAATTTTGTTTTTAAAGTTGTGATATCTGTATCTAAATATCTCTTGCAGTAATTCTCTAATTCATTTTGTGTATTTTTATTTGAAAGAGGTAATTGTACTAAAATAAATTGTTTATCATTTTTACCTATTATCACTAATATATCATGGATAGTATTCTCTTTATAGTAAATTCTTTTAAAAATAATATTCAATATATAAAGTGTTCCAATGATTGGAATTAATAAAACTAATATTAATCTACTAAATAAGTTATACCTTTTTATACCATATGTTGCATCAAGTACAAAAAGAAATGAAATCCTATGAATTTCTTTAATTTCATTGATATTTAGACCAATTATCCCTTTACATATACTGTCATTATTAAATTTTATTCCCATTGTTTTAGAACGAAAATAACGTATTACTCCAAATATTCCTTTAAATACTGCAAATCCTGCAGCTAAATGACCTATTTGATTAATAGATTCAGAAACTTCTAAAATAACAGGTAATTTAACGAGTATTATTGCAACTATTCCCAGAATTATATAAAATACATTTGATACGAAGTATATTTCATCCTTTATTTCTAGAATAGATTTAGTTACCACCCTTTGTTCATCCATTTTTATTACCTTAAATTTATACCTAACTCAAAATATAATTAGTTGAATCATTCTTATAAGTTAATTTTTATAGTCTAATATTATATTTATCATATTAAAAAAGAAATTAAAGTAATTAATATAATTATATATTTATCTGTAAAATAGAATAAAATAAAAGAAGTAAATAATTTAAAAAGATTGAGAAGCCTCAACCTTTTCTAATCAATTAATTATAATTTAGATGAAACAATCTCATACGTTACTTCAATCATTTTTTCTAATTCTTCAAAAGTAAAACAATACGGTGGCATAAAATATAAAATATTTCCTAATGGTCTTACATAAACACCCTCTTTAAGTGCTTCTTGGAAGATTTCTAAATTTATTCTTCTATTTTCATAAGCTTTTAATTCAATAGCACAAACCATTCCTCTTTGTCTTACCTCAAGAACATTTTCTAAATTTATAAATTTTTGAGTTTTCTCTTTGATAAAGGCGATTTTTTCTTTATTTTTTTCAATTATATTGTCATTTTCAAAAATATCTAAAACTGCATTTGCAACGGAACAAGCCAATGTATTTCCAGTATATGAGTGTGAATCTAAAAATGATTTTCCTTCATTGTAATCACAATAAAAAGCATTATAGATATCATCAGTAAATAGTACAACTGAAAGTGGCATATAACCACCTGTTATCCCTTTTGATAAACATAAAAAATCAGGAGTGATATCTGCTTGTTCAATAGCAAACATAGTTCCAGTCCTACCAAATCCTACTGCAATTTCATCTGCTATTAAAAATACTCCATACTCATCGCAAAGTTTTCTAAGTCTTTTTATATATGAAGCATCATACATAAGCATTCCAGCTGCACACTGAATCAATGGCTCAATTACTACAGAAGAGATATTTCCTTTATTTTCTTCTAAAAGTTTTTTCATATCTTCTATTGCTTCATCTTCATTTACAAGTGCTGGTGATTTTGCTTTTAAAGTTTTTATTAAAATATCATTATAGATATCTTTATAAAGTCCTGTATCTGAAACAGCTAATGCACCCATAGTTTCACCATGATAGGAACTTTGAAGTGAGATAAACTGAGTTCTTGTCTCACCTTTATTTTTAAAATATTGAAAAGCCATCTTTAAAGCTATCTCAATAGCACTTGAACCATTATCTGCAAAAAATATTTTTTGTAAAGGTTCTGGTGTTAGAGCAACTAATCTTTTAGCTAAATCAACTGCTGGCTTATGGGTAAATCCAGCAAAAATAACATGCTCTAACTCTTCTACTTGTTCTTTGATTTTTTTATTTATATAATCATTACTATGACCAAAAATATTTACCCACCATGAGCTTATGCAATCTAAATACTCATTTCCATCAAAATCTTTTATATATGCACCCTTAGCACTTTTGATTGGTATTAAAGGTATAGTTTCATAATCTTTCATTTGTGAACATGGATGAAATATATGTTGTAAGTCCTCTTTCATTAGTTCATTATTTGTCATTATAGTCCTTCTTTAACTCTGCATTCCATCTTCTTTGTCTACTTTTTAGC